>Ga0105359_10001414_pt1 | contig 20230 bp, 19 predicted proteins | sample GOMGulsemesocosm_6_FD_83659 | JGI IMG/M metagenome (GOLD analysis project Ga0105359, IMG submission 83659) | Methane-oxidizing microbial communities from mesocosms in the Gulf of Mexico - GOM8C Gulf of Mexico | ecosystem: Environmental > Aquatic > Marine > Cold seeps | place: Gulf of Mexico...
GCATGAAGTGGAATAAACTCTTTTGTTTGATAAAGTTCTTGAACAAATTTAACTAATTTTTTATGCATAATTTTTTATTGGCTGTTGTGATATTTAACTATTGATATATTTCCGTGTTTATTTGTGGCAGAAAGCAGGAGTTATTTTAAAAAACAGCTCTGTAATTCCACTTTTCCCAAAACATACATTGGTTTAACTAGACAATTGATTGCTCAGTCCAATGATTAACTGGGGAAAAAATAAAACCTTTTATTGAATCACGCCTAAGGTTTAATATCGTTAGGTATAGAGTGTTTCATTATCAGTAAACAAATAAGCTCATTCCCTTCATTAAGCAATGTAACAGTTAACTTCTATGCTATTGCTAAACAAAGGCGAAATTCGTAGCCTATGATTTTAAGATGTTTTACAACAATATTAGCAAAAGTAGTTAAATGGAGTGAATCGCTATAGCATTAATTAAGTCTTGGCATATCGATCAAATTCAAGGAACAAACTAACGGCCCCTAAAGAGATGACAGAATGACTTCATCAACAAAACTTAATTTATGATTATTGAGCTAAACTACTTTTTCTTTAGCATTCCAAACCAAATCACATATACCATCTTTTGGAACAAAACCAGTAGGTGCTTGAAGTAATAAACGGCGAATGTCTTCGTGCGCAAATTGGTGACAGGCTTCATCAAGTTTAATTAAAATTTTCTCAAGGTCATTCCAAGGTAACCAAGTTTCATGAGCAGACATAATGCGACGATGGTCAGTTTGAGTGATATCATCACCAATTAATAACTCTTCAAACAACTTTTCACCAGGGCGTAACCCTGTGTACTCTATCGAAATATCACCATCGGGGTTCTGCTGATCATTTACGGTCATGCCACTTAAGCGAATCATTTTCGCTGCTAAATCTGAGATTTTAACTGGGTCGCCCATATCTAAGACAAAAACATCCCCCCCCTTCCCCATAGAACCCGCTTGAATAACCAATTGAGATGCTTCAGGTATGGTCATAAAGTAACGAATGATTTCAGGGTGAGTTACAGTAACAGGGCCACCACTTTTAATTTGTTCTCTAAATAAAGGCACAACAGAGCCAGAAGACCCCAGTACATTCCCAAAACGAACCATACAAAAGCGCGTTTTACCTTTTGCTTCTTTGGTTTTCTCGGCTAATGCTTGTAAAACTAACTCAGCCATACGTTTGGTCGTCCCCATCACATTGGTAGGTCTTACTGCTTTGTCAGTAGAAATTAATACGAATGTTTCCACTTGAGCTTCTATAGCCGCTTCAGCAACAAACAGAGTACCAAAAATATTATTTCGTACCCCTTCGATAACATTATGCTCAACAACAGGTACATGCTTATATGCTGCGGCGTGGTAAATAGTTTGAACGCCAAATGTACGCATTATAGTTAACAAACGATTTTTATGCTGAACAGAGCCCAATAAAGGGACAATAGTTAAGTCATAATCGAGTTTATTTGCTAATAATTGCAATTCACCATTAATTTGATATAGAGCAAATTCAGATAATTCCATGAGAACAATCTTTTTAGGTCGTTGTATCAAGATTTGTCGACATAGTTCTGAGCCAATTGAACCACCAGCCCCTGTAATCATTATTACTTTATCGGTAATATTTGCTTGCATTAGTTCTTTATTAGGCTTTACAGAATCTCTCCCTAATAAGTCTTCAATAGAGACTTCATGTAATTCATCAATTTTAGCTTTACCACTAACTAAATCTGCTGAGCCAGGAATAGAGAGGATTTCAACTGAAAACCCCTCCAATCGACTTAATACCTTAGCAATACGTTTCTTATTATCACGTGGCATAGCTAATAAAACGCGCTTGATTGAATGTTTTTCAATTAATTTGTTTATTTCAGCTCGGCCAAAAACCGTAATTCCTTGAATAGTGCTTTTTTGTATTCGTTTATCATCATCAATAAAGGCTACAGGTGAATACTCACTTCCATGAATTAACGACTGTGCTAATTGTCGACCTGCGGAGCCAGCACCGTAAATAATTACATCCTCCTTAGTGTTACTTTTTTTAATAGACAATACAGAACGAATAAAGAAACGGCTTCCACCAACTAATATCATAAAAAATGCAGCAAAAACTATTGGTACAGTTCTAGGTAACTGCACGTGTAAGAAAAAAGATAATAATATTAAAGATAAAGTTGAGAGGAGCACAGCTAAGAAAATAGATATCGCTGCTTTATTACTTATAAAACGAATGACTGCGCGGTATAGGCCTAACTTAACATTAATAATAAGAGCGATGGGTAATAGAGAGAAAAGCAACAACCAATAATACTGGTCGCTAAAGATAGCGACATTATCAAGTCTCACTAGCAGCGCAGCCCAGAATGCGATACTGATAAATAACAAATCAGCAAAAACACTAATGATACGTTTTATTGGGCGAGGCGCCCTAAACAAAAGATTCGTAGAAGAATCAGGTACACTCATATACATTATAACATCCGAGTTACTTACTCAAAATCAGGAATACCAATATAATCCGTTAATATTGGAACCAATAGGTAGGTTGCAAAATCGTGCATTATACACAAACCTTAAATTCTTGCTTTAGTTTAGTTCAATATTTTTATTATTTATTTATTTATTTATTTATTTATTTATTTCAGACAATATTAAAAAACAAATATATTATTATATTCTAAATTATTACATTTCCCTTTAATACTCTTCACTTAGTAATTAATCACAAATCCCCCCTGAGTTTGAAAATACTTAATTTAATAAAAGTACTTCACTTATAGGAAAATAAGGGTTCACTTTTTATTTACCGCATCACCTTTACCGCTTCCTGTCGCCGTCATAATAATATATTTAAAATAGTCCATGCTTGTAAGTGTCGCAATCATCTTTCTATCTGTTTCAGCCAATAATCTAGGTGTAGACATATCGATATTATTAACCTGTGCTAAGCCAGTAATACCGGGTAAAACATCATAAACACCACGACTATCTCGCTCTTGCATTAATTCTTCTTGATTAAATAAATTAGGGCGAGGGCCAACTAAACTCATCTCACCTTTTAGTACGTTTAAAAGTTGTGGTAATTCATCGATTTTAGTTTTACGTAAAAAAGCACCAAGTTTAGTGATTGAAGCAGTGTTAGCCAAATGACTCGCTACTGATTTGGTTTCTACATTCATAGTGCGAAATTTAATTAATGTGAATGCTTTCTTATTTTTTCCTACTCGTTTTTGCAGAAAAATTGGAGAGCCTGTATCAAATAAGCCAATAACTGTAATGATACATAAAACAGGAAAACTACAAAGCAAACCAAGGAATGCAAAAATAAAATCTAAAGTTCTAATAAAAAAAGTTGTCATTAATCTAATTACCATATAATTTATTATTAAGATAATACTCGGCGGTGCGAGCAAACCCTTCTTTTACAGAAACAGGCGGTTGCCAATCCAATAGTTCTTTTGTTTTTGAAATATCTACCTGAAGAGAGCCACATAAGCGATCCACAATCGCTGACTTACCACTAATTTTACCTAAGACTTCAAATAACTTAACAGGTAAAGAAATCATTCTACCACTTTTCCCTAGTGCCAAGCTCAATTCACTTAGCATCTTTGCAGTTGATAAGTCTTCATCATCAGAGACTAAAAAGGTCTGATTAGCCGCACCAGGATGAGATATGCAGGTAACAATTAAATCAACCAAGTTATAAACAGACACCAAGCTTCGTCTATTTTCTTTAATGCCACCTAAAGGAAGAGGTATACCCGTTGCAGCCAACCGCATCATAACAGCAAAATTAGCCTTTACACCGGGACCATAAACTAAGGGGGGCCTAATAATCACAACTTCCATTCCCGTTTCTTTACTTAGCTTTTTTAGCTGCTCTTCTGCTTCTGCTTTCGAAACACCGTAAGGGTCTTGAGGAGATAATTTGTCATCTGCTCTAAAAGGGTTATTCATATAGGTATGCTCACCATTAACCTTGATAGAACTGATAAAAACAAACCGTTTTACACCAGCGCTTGCTGCTTGTCTAGCAAGGTTTAGCGTGCCTGCGGTATTCACTTTTCGATACTCAGCCAGCGGCTCTTCAACCTCATCATTCATAATATGCGCACGTGCTGCACAATGAATAACAATATTCACATTACTTAATGCTGACTGGTAAGCACTTAAAGGGCCAATATCTCCTACGAAAAAACAATTAGGTGCAATACTTATAGGTTGTCGTCGGCCATATGCAATTATATTAAATTCATTATACTCATTAAGTTTTTCTACTAAGGTCTTTCCAACAAAACCGGAGTAGCCTGTTATTAATATATTATTATTCATTTTATTAATAAAAACCTCATCAAACTGGTGAAATACCAAATAAAATGTTGCGAAAATATAGACCTGTTTTTATATTCTCCTTTATGTGCTGCCTTTACATCTTTCAAAAATCTTAAACGAATTCCTAATCGATTTAACCTGTAACAGAGGTCCACATCTTCATAATACATGAAATACTTTATATTGAACCCCAAAACTCTCTCAAAACTTCTATTCCTTATACATAAGAATGCACCTGATGCCCAATCAACTGTGTCTTTATCATTTAGATCTCCTTTATTAAAAGGGATATTAACCGGTTTTAACATGAATGGATTAAGCAAATGTATTATTTTAGTAAATTTTCTAATCGAATTTTCAGGTGTTTGATAATTTATGTCTTTATATAAATTAGGCGTAAAAAACTCATCTTTTGTTGAGGATAACTCATTCACTAATTTTTCGAATTCGGTTAATTCAATGAGAACATCAGGGTTTAATATAATAAACCAATCATCCAGTGATACATTAAATTCGGCCTTTATATAATCATAAATATCATTATTATTTTCGCCAAACCCGACATGTTTCTCTGATGAAATATAAACATATCCTTTTTTCTGCACCATGATCTTCAGATTATCATCATCGATATTATCTTTAATAACAATAATGACATCGTTTCTTTTCGCTATTCTTTCAAGTTCACTATTATTTTCTATAAATTCATAGTGGCCATGAGAGACAATACTAATATAAAATTTATTAGACATAATCAGTAATTCTCATTGTTTCTAAATATAATCAACTTGCTGCTGTTAAAATAAATTATTGTTGTTGATTAATATTATAAGTGTTTTTGAAGTTGTGTTCGATTTGATATATTCGAGAACTAATCTACAAAACCAGTTAAATACTCTTCTAATATATCTTTTACATACGGGGCTTGAAGTTCTATTTTGTGCTGCTGAATTGTATTATTATTGTTAAATAATTCAACTATGTCAGAGGTATTCGTGCATACTTCGACTAGACCTAGATTTACGTAATGATTAACTAAAGATAGTTGCTCTGCAGCCGTTTCACCAGATTCAACTAACCTTGGGATAGCAATAACTCTTTTACCTGACTTAATTGCATCAAACATACTTCCAAAGCCGCCTTGACAAATTATCACATCAGCTTCATTCATTAGTTGGATGATTTTTTCATTAGAGCAAAAGTCGAAACCATCACATATATCAGATTTTAAATTACTGTGGCCATATTGAATAATCGTTTTTTGTCCTGTGCTTTGAGCTATATTTTCAACTGCCACAATAAATCTATCAAAGGGTAAATGGCTTGTTCCTACAAGTGCAAAAATCATATCAAGCGTCCAATAACAGAATTAGGATAGTGTTCCTTCAACGTACTATACTGAATAACGAATAAATCAGCGTAACGGTACGCAAACTGTCCTGTTTTTGATGGTGTAAATATATTGGCTGCAGTTTCAATATAAATTATTTTTATTTTAAAAAGCTTAGCTAGTATTATACTTGGTACGGCAATGCCTGCCCCCGTAGAAATGATGATATTAGGCCTATATCTAAAAAAATAAAATAAAGTTTGAACAAAACATAACAAGTATTTAAATAATGACTTATGAGGATTAATAATAAAACGTACATCATGACTATTTGTAGAAATAAGTTTCGTTCGATAAGTTAGTAGGACTGAGTTATCAAAGTCAAATTTTTCTGGTAGCGCTTCATAAAGTTCTTTTAAATGACCGCCACCAGAAGCTACGAGTAAGTATGTTAATTTTCTCATGACAGTCCCGCTATATTCTCTTCTATTGAACCTTCCGTAGTATCCAAAGTATCAATTTTATATGTCATAGCAATTTTATTAAATGCATCTAAACGGAGCTTATATTTTTTATCATCAAATATATCTGCTCTTCGTGAGGTAACCACCTTTTCATCGCAAGTAATAATTACAATTTTTGCTTTACGTTGTAAACTTGATATTAACCCTGAAAATAGCCAGAGAATCAATTTATCTTTGCGTGTATCCACGATTAAATCAGCAACTGTATCAACTAAATAACGATCATATACATGGTGCACGTTAGGACTATCTATAGCTACTCTATTCTTGAAAATAAAAAAGGGATAAAATAAAAGATGATCTAAATAGCACGAAAAAATATAGATAAAACCGAAAGAACCATCATAATCATGATAGCCTATTGTTCCCCATTTATGTTTTTCAATATAACTCTTTTTTAATAAACGACCAAACATATTTATAATCTTAGAGGATATGGAAACAAACCTTAACCAAAACTGTCTAACTTCAGCTTTATCTTCACTTAATATTTTTGCATAACCATTAATAATGGTCGACTTACCAGAGCCATCTGCACCAGATATTATCGTTAACATTTCCACCGCTCCACATTATCTTTTAGAACATCATGAACATTCCTAGCCATTGGATATCTAGATTTATATTCATCCACACCCGAAAAATATGATGGATGCTCATCTGCGCGAATTTTATTTAAAAAATTAAAACTAGAAAAACAGTACACATCCATTGGAAACTTTTTAAACATAGAAATAAACCGAAGAAAGAATGCATACAAGTATGCTTTCGTAGAGGACTGAATGTCAGTTCCATGCCAAATCCGCAGATCTAAATCACTTGTTCGTCCCATTTCTACTCGGCAAAAACTACCTATTATTAAAACGTCTTCTATACCAAACCATTTATAACTTTTATCTATAATATCAATAAATTCATTGAGCTGACTCGTTGATATGGCATCGCTTGAAAATAAATATCTTGCTAATACAAAGAATTGTCCATTTAAAGCAAAGTTTGTAACATGTCCTAAAAAGATAGCCCAGAGAAAACTATCGAGTAACATATAAAAAACAATCGCAAAAACACATGTAAACATAAGTTTAAAAACAAGTTCACCCACGGTCATATATCTCATACCTTGAAAAACAAAGTTCGATAAAAAGACCATTAATTTGTTATTTAACAAAGACTTTAAAAATGATGAATCCATAAATTTTAATTTTGACACAATTCAGCCTTTAATTTTTTATTAGTTTGGTCAATTTTTTCGAATAACGATTCGTTCGATTGAGTGTTTTGATCATACTTATTTTTTATAATTTCCATAAAATCAGATTCAGAGTTAATGGAGTTAATATCGATAAGTTCACAACAAGGTAGTCCTTCAACAATATTATGTAAACCTGCCTCCTTTGTTGTTAGTACCAATTTATTGAGTTCAATTGCTTCTAATACAACTATCGGTAACTCACTAAACACGAAAGAGAATGGTAAAACAATAACATCTAATTCTTGTAATTCATTATATAATTTATCTCTTGATAAGAGACCTGCCACAACAGTAACATTTCTCGTTATAAATATTTTTCTTTTATATAACTCTAATTTTTCTTCAAGTTCTTTTCTTTCTGTTCTTATTACCAGTTTAAAATTTACCTTTGAATTTTCACTGTTAACTTTATTAATTAACTTTATGACATCATCAATGCCTCTAGAAGAAAAAGGAGGGCCAAAGTAGCCTACATTAATGTTTCCTTTCAATTCTACTTGTTCATTAACTTTTGATACCCCCCAGTTCCCTTTAAAATATGGATAGTAAATAACTGAATTCAACAACTTTTTACCAATAACCTCAAATGAACGATCGGAAATAAAAACAACTTTTTCAGCTACTTCAAGTTTTTTAAGTAACCAGGCTTTAGGGACAAATGATACCAAAAATATTTTCCATAAATCCTTCCTATTTTCCCATAACTTAATAGGCCTTTTAAGTAAGTTTATGGGGTTATAAATTGGAAAAGACATTAAATAAATTAACTTCCCCTTTAGCTTAGGTTTAAATAAAAGATCCTTCATACTCCAAAACTTAATAACAGAAATGTTTATTGCATCATCGACTTCAGCAAAAGAAGAAACTACTTGTACATCGTACTCTTTTAAAACAACATCTTTTAAATGTTTAACTGTATACCATGGTTGTCTTTTTGAGTTTTCTAGTGAATAGTTACTAACCACAATAAAATATTTCTTAGTTTTCATATAGATACTCATACAATTTTTCAATATTATCAGCTGAATAATGTTCTAATACTTTACCTCTAGATGATTTCCCATCAAAGTCATTAGCTTTAACTTTTAAATACGCCTTTTCGATACCAACTTTAAGCTCATCTACAGAACCTTGCTCTACAACTATTTCATCAACTAATTCACATATCGAACCATTATTAGTAGTGAGAACAAGCATTTCTGACGCCATGGCTTCCATTAATACAACAGGAATTCCTTCTTCGCCCTCTTCTTTAGTCGCTTTAGAAGGCAAGCAAAAGACATCACATTTATTATAAAAAAAGCGTAATTGTTCAGGATTCATTTTATCGAAGATGATCACTTTATCGCTAACCTTATATTCAACAGCTAATGCATGTAAGTCCAGAGTTCCCCAGCCTACAGTAACAAATTTAATACCTTCTAATTCAGGTAACAGTGATATTGCATGAAACAGCTCCCTAAATCCTTTTCTCTCGGTGTAACGAGCAACAGTTAAAAAGTAGACATCATCTGATTTCTTAAAGTTTTCTAAATCAATAGAAAGCCTAATTACTTCAATTATCTCAGGATTTGCACCACATTTATCTATTAACAATTGTTTGTTTTTTTCTGAAATTGCAACTATTTTATCTGTTTCATTAACAATAGCACTAAACAATTTTTCATTTGGATTTGCAAAAATCTCATGAGCGTGAACAGTCAAGTTTAAGCGCACACCTGTAAGTTTCTTACAATAATATCCTGCAAAATACTTTCTGTCACCAAAATGGCATTGAATGGTATCCACTCCATTTTTGCGAGTGACTTTAGCAAAATAACTTCCGATTATAAATTCATAAACAGATCCAAATTTTATAGCATGAAGTAAAAGTTTAACGTAGCCCCTTGGAGAACGCATAAACTCAGAAAAAATGGCGAATATGGCACCAAAAGGATTTACAGTAAAAATAGGGATCATACTTGAAGGAGAATATAAGCCCCCTTTATCCTTAAAAAAGGAATAAGCAACGATATCTACCCCTTTTTGTTGAAGACAAGAAATCTCTCTATGTATAAATGATTCTAAACTATCTCGCAGAGATATGATGTATGCAACTTTTGTCATATATAACCTTAATGAATAACCCACAAAGTATGGATAAAATAGAAGAAAACAATTGAGTTTCGAATGATATTGAAAAGAAACCAACTAAAAGTGCTGCTGGGAACATCAATTGAATGTTTGTACAGAGGAAATTGTCAGTATAATTAGTGCCTCCGCTTGTTCGTTTACTCTTTTTAAATAGCTTTATAAAGGGGTATATAAATAGAAGCCCCCCTATTAATCCAACTTCTGGCAAAAAATGCGGCCAGAACATATCAATTGAACTTATTCCTTTTGTATCAATATTATAAATCGTATAAATTTCGCTCTCATGAAAGTTAATTGAAACCCAGCCGCCAAACCTGCCAGGTCCTACACCAAATGCTAAATGATCACGTAATATTTCGATTGACTTAATTAGATAAAGTGCTCGATATTGATCTTCTGCAAAATAATTAACACTGATATCAGAAAAACGAGATAATATTTTATCTCCAAGTAAGAATATTAACGGAACAGATAAGAGAAACCATTTAAAAACCCTACTAAAACTTACACCTTTGTTTAGATAATATAAAAAAAATGTAAATAAAGTAGCAATAATTGGTCCTCTGCTTGCTGATAACAATAGACATAATATACATATACCTATTAATAATTTTCCTTTTCGAACAGCTATAAAACCAGAGGTCATACTTGAATAAAATACAAACAGCGCCAACATAATAAAGTTTGAAAAGTCGATAGGGTTACCTATCAGTGAAAAGACCCTTATACCATTATCAAATGCAATTTCTTCTCCAAATCGGTTTTCTGCATACAGTATTGGTCGCGCAATAATTAGCTCAACCAAGGCTGACAAAAATAAAACAATTGTTATTAAGGTAATTATTTTAATGAAAAATTGTATTGTTGACTTTTCGATAGTCAGTTTTGAAAAAGTAAAAATAATAAAAAGTGGAAAAATGTAACTCCTCATTTGTACAAGATACACAATGAATGAAACATTATTAATCGTTGCAGAGATTAAAGTTGAAATTACAAAAAGCACAAAAAAAAGGGTGATCTTATTTATTCTTTGTACTTTCCCACTAAATAAAAGTGCCACTACAATAAAAACCATAAAGCACATTGCAGCATCATCTATCATGCCTGCATATGGTAAACCAACTAATTTTTCGATGGCAGTACCAAATACACTGAAAAAAATCAATAAAGAAATTATTATCTTAGAATATGACAACGAATGCACTTTTATTTATACCTTTGACATGGGCATACTTTCCCAACTTACAATTTGCTTCATCAGTTGTTCGTTTCTGTAATAGAAACAGCATTAAATATTTTGAAATATTCATCACACACATATTTAGGTGTTCTTGTCATCAAAAGTTGACTAGCATTTTCCGATGAGAATTCAAAGCCCTTTAACACTAAGCTAATCGCCGCTATATAAGCTGTCTGATTTTTATCTACAAGAATCCCTAACCCACCTTCTTTCAAAATAGATTTAACTTCTCCTATAGCATTAGAGATAACAGGTGTACCGCAAGCAATGGACTCTACTAATACAGTTGGTCCAGCTTCGTGCTTAGAACAAATAATGGTCGCAAGTGATTCATTAAAGACTTGACTAATTTCATTAACGTCTTTGACACCTTTTAAAACTAAAAAATCTTCGATCCCCTCAGATTTAATCGCTGAAGAAAGTTCGTCTTTTCTTTCCCCATCACCATAGATATTAATTTGTAAATCATGTTTTTCAAAAAACGATATATTATCCTTAACTAATTTAATTAAAAATGGAATATCCTTAACGTCTGATAATCGACCAACAAAACAAAGCACTTTTTTCTTTTTAATATTTTCTATTTTATTGAATTTTGTTAAGTCAGCCATAGATGTTAATATTTTTAGTTTATGGTTATTTTGATTATAAAATTCAGGGTACTTTTCGATAAATGAATTCACTACATCTTGAGAAACAGGAACGAGAAAATCAGTCATTGATATAGATAACTTTTCAACGAACTTAAATACACTAAGCGCCATCCTGAGAGACAGGCCTTTTTTGTTTTCTTTAAATACTTCAAAAGTTCGACCATGCATTGAACACACAACATGACAACCATTCCACCACTTCAATAGTCCAAAAGGTAAACCGAAATAAAGCCTGTGTACGTGTACAACAGAGCCACGCAATAAATTTCTATTCAAAGCAAATTTAAATAGTTTTAAAACAAATAATACGTAGTTACATTTATCTTTGACCACAGGAATAAATTCGAAACTACCATCTTTCTTTTTACGTTCTCCCTCGCCTAAAAAAACAAACTTTTTAACATCTTCTCTTTTCCTGATTTCTTGTGTTAACATTTGTAAATATTTAACACCGCCACCTTGACCATCAACTGTAGGGTCACATTGATACACTTCTATGATTTTCATAAACTTACCTTGTTAATTCTTTCCGTATAGATTATTCAAAATATATAACTGGACACCTTTAGCAATAATCACACTAATTAATGTAGATAGGCTTGCGCCAATTAACCCATATTTAGGAATTAATAAAGCACAAAGCAATATATTAACAACCACCATAACCATATTGATTTTTGTAATTACGTCTTGCCTAGTTCCCATTAAAAAGATCGAATCTATAGGACCGTTAATAGCAAAAACACATTGAGCAAGTAAATATACTGTTAAAGCAACTTTGAGATTCTTCGTATAATTAACATTGAAGTATTCAAAAATATAAGGGCTAGTGAGAAGTAAAAATGAAACTAAGATAAGTAAAATAGTTACAATTATTCCTATATTAATAGTTACTTGTTTTTTTAGTTCCGATACTGGACCTACACGCTTATGCCATCCAGATGTAAAGTTATTCATATATACAGTAATAACAGCTACAGGTAATAAAATAATCATTCCCAACTTTGAAATGATGCTATATAGAGCAACATCTTCAGGTTGCATGTAATAACCGATAAAATATGTATCTGACCAGACAAGAAGCATACTAGTTACTGCGACAGCGAGAAAACTTTTAGAGTGCTTTAATGTCTCATAATAATAATTAAAATCAATCCTGATTGGATTATCGTTTTTACTCACAAAAAGTGACAAAAATATTAATGAAGAAATAGCGCTTGCTAATAGCAGGGATATTACTGCCCCTGTAACCCCCCATGAATAATAATAATAACCGACCGCAAAAATTATTACCTGTAATATAGGTAAGCTTAACTCCATTAAGATAATTGATTCAGTAACTTTTTCCAGACCTCGCAGTAAGTATGTATAGTTCCAACAAATAGAATAAAATGGGGCTGTATAAATGAAATAGATCCAAATATTTCCGGCAACTCCGTTAGCGTAATATTTCACCAGTACACTAACAATGATCATTAAAAATAACGAGACAAGACTAGAAATTAATATGATACCAATAAAGGAACTTACCTTCGAAGTATCATGTTTATAACGAGCTACTTGTTGTTGTATGTATAAATCAACCCCTATTCTTGAAATTGTTTGTACCAGTAAAAATATACTCATACCAATGATATAAATACCATAGTCATCGATACCTAATAATTTTATTAATAGTGCAACCGAGCCGACTTTAATAAATGAGGACATACCTTTAGTTAACATTGATGACAATAACTTTTTAAAATAAACAACGTCTATAAAACTCAAAACTTTGTAACCTGTGATCAGAGTGGAAATCTAGCATTCGTATAGTTACTATAATAACCACATGAATAACTCAGTGTTAATATCTTTAACTGCAAATTATATTATTCTGCTAATAATTGATTAAAGTAATATAGGGCTTACTTATTTAAAAGCTATCTTAGACCCTGAACTTGTATATTCAATAGCAATGCTACGTAGTTTCCCCCTTGTACATAGGTAAAATCAATACATCCAGACATCTGTATAAAAATAACTACACTTATTTTATTTTATTTTGATTAACATTATAAAATAGGTTGCCAATATTTTGATTAATAAATATCATTAATCACCTGTAAATAAATTACTGTATTGAAAGCAGTAACATAAGACGTTACACCAAAGCTTCAGCAGTTATAAATAGAGCCACTTACAGCATCGGTGAATTTTTAAAGGTTAACCCTTTTAAATCTTTATCTGAAAGAGATGGTGTTTGCTCATTAAATAATGGCCAATTAATATCAATTGTTTTATCATTGAACAAGATAGATATCTCTGAATTAGGATTATAATAATCTGTGCATTTATAAACAAACTCAGCACTTTCGCTTGTAACATAAAAACCATGAGCAAAACCTTCAGGTACCCATAGTTGTTTCTTATTTTCAGCAGAGAGGTAAACCCCTACCCATTGCCCTAGCGTCGGTGAGTTTTTACGAATATCTACAGCAACATCAAAAACTTCACCCGAGATAACGCGCACAAGTTTACCTTGTGTGTTTTCTGTTTGATAATGTAAGCCGCGTAAGATACCTCTTTTTGATTTTGAGTGATTGTCTTGAACAAATAATATTTTCTTACCTGTTACTTTTTCTTCGAACTCTTTTTGGTTCCATGTCTCCATAAAAAAACCACGGTCATCGCCAAAAACATCAGGCTCTATAATTTTTACATCGGGTATTTTTGTGTCAATTATTTTCATATCTGTACAACTTAATTAGGTATAGTTATTTATGTTATCTAGTTCTGATTGCCAATCTGAAGGCATAATACCGAATTCAGTTCCAATTGCTTGGCAATTTAATTTTGAATTTACAGGCCTTTTAGCTGGTGTTGGAAATTCTATTGTTGTTATAGGTGTTAACTTGGGGGTTTTTTCTAAAAGTCCTTTTTCTTTTGCTTTTTCAAAGATTTTTTGAGCAAATTCAAACCAGCTTACATGAGCCAGACCTGAGTAATGATAAACACCCCATTTAATTTTATTGCATGTATCAATTTTTTTGGCTATTTCTATAATAGCCTGGGCAATATCACCAGCATAAGTTGGCCCACCAAATTGATCACTCACAATACTTAAAGTATCTCTTTCTTTACCTAGTCTAAGCATTGTTTTTACAAAATTATTACCATGTTCACCAAAAACCCATGCGGTTCTCAAAATGATATGTTTATCACAGTATTTACTCACAGCGGCTTCACCAGCAAGTTTACTTTTACCGTATACCCCTTGTGGCTTGACTGGATCAGTTTCCAAGTATTGCCCTGATTTATTTCCTTCAAATATATAATCTGTAGAAATATGCACTATCGAGGCATTAATTTTATTTGCTGCTTTAGCTAAGTATTCAGGACCAACACTATTTATTGAAAAAGCTAATTTTACTTCGCTTTCAGCTTTATCTACAGCAGTATATGCTGCGGCATTGATAATAACATTTGGCTTAAAGTTACTTACTGTTTCATTTACTAAACTCTCATTAGTTATATCTAATTCTTGTCGGGTAAGCGCAAGTAATTCAACTTTATTGGTGAGCATTTTTTTTAACAAAAAACCTACTTGCCCATTACAACCTGTAACCATTATCCGCATCAGGTGTTATCTCTTATTATTAGCTAAAGATTGAAGATATTTTCCATACTCATTTTTCAACATTGGTTTGGCTAGTTCACTTACCTGCTCAGCGGTCAACCAGCCGTGGTTCAATGCTATCTCCTCTAGACAAGCAACTTTTAACCCCTGTCTATGTTCAATAGTTTGCACAAAAGACGATGCTTCAAGTAAACTATCGTGCGTTCCAGTATCTAACCAAGCAAAACCTCGCCCAAGTATTTCAACATTTAAATCGCCACGCTCTAAATAAGCGTTGTTTACACATGTTATTTCAAGTTCACCACGAGCAGATGGTTTAATTGACTTAGCAATTTCAACCACATCGTTATCATAAAAGTACAAACCTGTAACTGCGTAATTTGATTTAGGTAAAGCAGGTTTTTCTTCTATAGAAAGTGCTTTCATTTGGGAATCAAAATCTACAACACCGAATCGTTCAGGGTCTTTCACTTGATAACCAAAAACAGTTGCTCCTTTATCCCGAGCAACTGCATTTAACAGTTTTTCAGTAAAGCTTTGTCCATAAAAAACATTATCACCTAAAACCAAACAGACATTATCATCACCAATAAACTCTTCACCAATGATAAAGGCTTGTGCTAACCCATCGGGGTTTGGTTGAATTTCGTAAGAAACATTTATGCCAAATTGTGAGCCATCGTCTAATAAACGCTGATAACCTGCCATATCTTCAGGTGTAGATATAATAAGTATATCTTTAATGCCTGCTAACATAAGAACCGATAAAGGATAAAAAATCATTGGTTTATCATAAATAGGTAATAACTGCTTAGATACACCTTTAGTTATTGGATATAAACGTGTACCTGAACCACCTGCTAATACAATTCCTTTCATAATTTTATCCTTTATCCCCTAAACGTTCTAAGCTGTAGGAGCCATCTAATACTCGACTCCACCATTTCTCATTTTTTAAATACCATTCTACTGTTTTACGAATACCGGTTTCAAAACTTTCTAATGGTACCCAGCCTAATTCTCGCTCAATTTTGGATGCATCTATAGCATATCGTACATCATGCCCTGGTCGGTCAGTAACATAAGTAATTAAATCTACGTAGCAACAAATTGCCCCTGAATCAGCTTCAGAATGACGAGATATAAATGCTTTATTATTATTTACAGGCACAAATTCTTCAAGCAAGGTACAAATGGTTCTAACTACATCAATATTAGCTTTTTCATTATGGCCACCAATATTGTATGTTGCACCTATTTCCCCTTTGCTTGCAACAAGGTAAAGTGCGCGGGCATGATCTTCAACGTATAGCCAATCACGGATTTGTTGTCCATTACCATATACAGGTAATGCCTTTCCCTCTAGTGCATTTAAAATAACTAATGGAATCAGTTTTTCAGGGAAATGAAAAGGACCATAATTATTTGAACAATTAGTAATAACGGTAGGTAAACCATATGTTCTTAACCATGCTCTCACTAAATGATCGCTTGATGCTTTTGATGCAGAATATGGACTACTTGGTGCGTAAGATGTTTCTTCCGTAAATAAATCGGTAGGTCCTTCAAGATCACCATAAACTTCATCCGTTGATATATGATGAAATTTAAAGTTCACTTTTTTATCTTTACTGAGTTTTGACCAATACGATCTCGTTGCTTCGAGTAATGTATAAGTGCCAACGATATTAGTTTCAATAAATGCAGCAGGTCCATCAATGGAGCGATCAACATGACTTTCTGCTGCTAAATGCATAACTACATCGGGTCGATGCTCTGCAAAAATACGAGTTAAAGATTCACTATCACAAATATCAACGTGTTCAAATGTATACCTATTTGATTGTTCTACTTCGACAAGTGATTCAAGGTTGCCCGCATAGGTCATCTTATCGACATTAACGACACTATCTTGAGTGTTTTTTATAATATGACGAATGACAGCAGAGCCAATAAATCCTGCTCCGCCTGTAACTAATATTTTCACAATGATCCTTTATCGTTATTTGTTAAGGTATAAAAAAATTGAAATAGTTCCACACTAAACCTTAGGTTCGTTTCGCCTCTGAGACAAAAACTGTCATCATCTGGCATAGTTCCTTACACCAACTTCCTACCAATCATTACAAAAGGTTAGCAATTAACCTTTTATTTATCATCAATAGGTTCATACAGTAATTATCTTTTATAAAATCATTCAATGAACGCTTCGGAACTTTAGTTAGTTTGAGGTTAAAAATCAGCCACTTTATTGTTATTACCTGTCAACTTTCACCGTCTAGCTTTCATCACTTTTATTAGAATAAAATCTAATTAGTACAATTAACACAGATAACATAGCGCCTAGCATTGTACCGAGCACAACTATTAATGCACGTTGAGGTCCTGCTTTTGTTTCTGGTACTTGAGCAGGATCAATAGTTTTCAATACATATTCAGGAGACACCTTGGTAAGCATCATGTTTTTAGTTTGTTCTTCAATCAATTGATAAAAGACCGTTTCCATGGCAGTAATTTCTGTTTTGTCAAGTTGATTGGTTAAGTAATCGATTGAAGCTTGCGCTTCTTTTTCATCTTGTTCACGCATAAAGTTGTTTACATCGGCAACCAACCAGATTAACCATTGTTTGGCTACTATGGGTGAATAAAACTCAACTTCTATAGTAACTAGCGAGGTTACTTTATCTTGAGAAGAAGAAATCAGCTTGAGTAATTCTTGATATGCTTCCCAGGGTGATGGCTTAGCAGTTTTAGGATATGATACTTCTCTTATCCATTCATTACTGCTTTTATCATAAATATCGTTATCGAGAATAAGTTGTTCATTTACTCTATCCCAATTGTTAGCTGCCATTAATGGTACTAACAACTTGTGTTTGGCAATATATGTTTCAAGAAATGCACGTGACTTTATAATTTCTAGGGCAAGTGCCGTTTTATCAGTACCGCCACCACCTAAGCTAACACCTGCAAGGCTGGCTAACCCGCCCAATTGTCCAGCAAGAGCGCCCATGCCACCTGCCCCTTCACTTGAAGCAGGAGAAAGTAGTACCGATGCTTTATATACATCAGGTTTTGATAGTGCGAAGGCGATTGAGACTACAGCAAAAATAAAAGAAATAACGATGATAGTGAGCTTACCTGACCAAATTGCGCGCCATAATTCAGGTAAATCTATTTCATCGTCTGAATTATTTTGTAATGCAAGCTGTTGCGACATTTGTTGAGAAAGTAATAATACCTCTGGAGAGAAAGTAGAACCTGTTGGTTTTCCACTACTTTGAGCTGATTGAATTGCAGTTTTTGGCACAGGTACATATTCCATTATTAACTATTTAATTACTGTAGGGCTTATCCCTACGAAAACTTGCCAGATTATACTGCGTTCTAATGGTATGTGTAAAGCGCAATACCTTGTGAGTCGCAACAAAAACATCTAGAAAACATCGTATTGTATAATTGTCTCTTGATTGAGTTTTAAATGGATTTGCTATCTAGTTTTTTTGCCATGCTAAATTTATTTTAGTATCTATATTTCGGGTAATAAAAGGCTCATGAAACGCAGGTTTATTGGTCCGTAACAAACCTAAGTACCTACATCTCTATATGAAGTTCAGGATGAAGGTATTTGTTTCATTCGCTTCTATAAACCCAGTATTTTTAAGTGGTTGGTTCAGCTAAATTTTTTAGCTAGTTTAGATATTTCACCCCAATCATTGTTAATTAAGGATTGTTTCTGTCGTTTATTCCATTGCCTCATTTCTATTTCTATATCCTTTGCTTCTTGTTCTGTTCTAAATTTTTGTTGGTGGACTAATTTAACAGGTAAATTTACATTTATTCCAGTGAGTAACTTTTTGTATTTATCATATTTTGCCAGAACAATTGCTAGCTCGTCACAGCAGCCGGTGTGGTATGTTCCATCCATAGACTGTAATATATATACATAGACTAATGTGTTCATCCAAACAACCTCCCATAAAACCTTATAACATTTTATTTACATTCCGAGTATTGTAGTTGGCCTATTATTCTTTGCCAGTTTATATCTTAGATTATTTGTGTTTACTGAGTTGTTTTTTGTATTTGGATGCTTAATATTATTCAGTATGTTCTTGCTTTTGTTCTGTAAACGGTAAAACCTGACACACAGGTTTATTATTCCTGACTAAATTTGGGTACTACATCTATGTAGACAAGTCCATAGTACCTGATGGGATTTACTGGTTTCTATACTTTCAGCGTTGTAATGATAAATTTATTTCTTTATCTGTATTTAATTTTTAAAGTAGTTATTTTGTCATAAAATTAATATACCAAGGCATGGCTTTATCAATACCTTGTTGTATTTTGAACTCAGGCTGAAAACCTATTAAGTTCCTTGCTTTAGAAATATCAGCTTGTGAGTGCAAAACATCTCCAGCTCTAAAGTCACGATAAATTGACGACTTATCGTAATTAACACCATTGGCTTTTAATGCAGTTTTTAAGCTCTCAAATAGAGTATTTAGGCTTGTTCTGTCACCTAACGCCACATTGTAAATTTGATTTTTTCCTGCTTCATCAGCTGTGGCAGCTAATATATTGGCTTGTACAGCATTTTCAACGAAACAAAAATCTCGGCTTGTTTCGCCATCACCGTTTATAAATAAATCTTGATTGTCGATCATTGCCGCTGTCCATTTTGGAATAACAGCTGCATAGGCGCCGTCTGGGTCTTGGCGCTTACCAAATACGTTAAAGTAGCGTAATCCTGTTGCATTTAAGCCATAGGTTTTATTGAAAACATCTGCATAAAGCTCGTTAACATATTTTGTAACGGCATACGGGGATAATGGCTTACCAATGTTTTCTTCAACTTTGGGTAAAGCTGGATGGTCACCATAAGTTGAACTTGAAGCAGCATAAACAAAAGTACTTACTTGTTCTTCTTTCGCTGCAGTCAGCATATTCACAAAACCTGTGATATTTGCTGAGTTTGTTAGTATTGGATCAGCTATTGAGCGTGGAACTGAGCCTAATGCCGCTTGATGTAAAATATAGTCAGCACCTGTTACCGCTTTTTGGCAATCGTCGTAATCACGAATATCGCCTTTAATAAAAGTAAAATTAGCCCATTGTTCA
>Ga0105359_10001424_pt1 | contig 20182 bp, 16 predicted proteins | sample GOMGulsemesocosm_6_FD_83659 | JGI IMG/M metagenome (GOLD analysis project Ga0105359, IMG submission 83659) | Methane-oxidizing microbial communities from mesocosms in the Gulf of Mexico - GOM8C Gulf of Mexico | ecosystem: Environmental > Aquatic > Marine > Cold seeps | place: Gulf of Mexico...
ACTATATGGACGTAGTCGTTAGAGCGAAGCAGGAGCCCGAGCCGACGACTATATGGACGTAGTCGTTAGAGCGAAGCAGGAGCCCGAGCCGACGACTATATGGACGTAGTCGTTAGAGCGAAGCAGGAGCCCGAGCCGACGACTATATGGGCGTGGTCGTTAGAGCGAAGCATGGACGCCGAGACAAACGGTTAGCTTTTAGTTTCAGGCATGTCCTAAATACACCGCTTAATAGCAACTATTGTGAATTATTTTGACCGTTCAATTCTTATGTCGCTCGCAACTTGTTTGGTATTATTGAAGTCACCTTTTTCCGCTCCATTTCCTCGTTTTTGCGTTAATTTTAGTCGCCATCGCCACTCTATTGATTTAAATCGCCTAACTAAGCCTATTTATTAAGTTTAAACTGATAATTAGCTATGATTTTTTAACCCAAAACGCTTATAATTTAAAAACATTTCTGTCAGTAATGCAGAGTATAGTTTTTGAGCGGTGATAGGTTGATGTTTGATTAGAAGATTCATACTATTAGTGGTGATGTTTTACCGCAAAATGAATTTACTATTGATGCTACTATCCCGTTAAATAATAGTCGTGATTATAATAATTGTTAAATTGAGTGATGTTCGTCTTAGAACATTCAAACAGGAGATATGTGGATGAGTAGTGCGCCAGAAAATAATGGCCGTCGCCGCTTCCTAACCATTGCTACGGCAGTGGTTGGTGGTGTCGGAACTGCCGGTGTTGCAGTACCTTTTATCAAATCATGGAATCCAAGTGAAAAGGCAAAAGCTGCGGGTGCTCCAGTGGAGTATGACGTGAGCAAAATGACGCCTGGTCAACTTGTTAGGGTGAAATGGCGTGGTAAACCGGTATATATTGTGCGTCGTACCAAAGAAGTATTGGCGGAGCTTGAGAATGGTCATAATGACCAGTTGAAAGATCCTGAGTCCGTTGAGCCTCAGCAACCAGATTTTGCTGGCAATTCGTACCGTTCGTTACAACCAGAGTTTTTAGTTGTATTGGGTGTTTGTACGCACCTTGGTTGTGCACCTACATACCGCGCTAACGACTTTAGTGAAGTCGTTGCTGGCGTGACCAATGGTTTCTATTGCCCATGTCATGGTTCTAAATTTGATATGGCTGGTCGTGTATTTGAAAATGTACCTGCACCAACTAACTTGGTTATTCCACCGTATATGTTTACACAAAGCGGTAGCCTACTCATCGGTGTTGATAAGGGAGATGCATAATGCTGACTAGTATCGTCAATTGGATCGATAAACGTATCCCAATGACCGACACATTTAATAAGCATGTTGGTCAATATCCTGCGCCAGTTAACTTTAACTTCTGGTATTTCTTTGGCTCATTAGCCATGTTGGTGCTGGTTAACCAAATCCTAACGGGTATCTGGCTAACCATGAACTACACCCCTTCTGGTGAAGAGGCATTCCGCTCGGTAGAATACATCATGCGTGATGTTGAATACGGTTGGTTACTGCGCTATATGCACTCTACTGGTGCTTCTGCATTCTTCGTGGTCGTTTATCTGCATATGCTTCGTGGCATGATGTACGGTTCGTACCAAAAACCGCGTGAATTATTGTGGTTATTCGGTATGTTTATCTTCCTCGTTCTAATGGCTGAAGGCTTCCTTGGTTATCTTTTACCTTGGGGTAATATGTCATTCTGGGGCGCGCAGGTAATCATTTCATTGTTTGGCGCTATTCCGGTGATCGGCGATGATCTAACACTGTGGATCCGTGGTGACTATGTTATCTCTGGCGCGACATTGAATCGCTTCTTTGCGTTACATGTTATTGCTTTGCCATTGGTATTGGTTATCTTGGTGTTCTTGCACATTGTTGCGCTACACGAAGTGGGCTCAAACAATCCTGAAGGTATCGAAATTAAGAAACCTAAGGGTAGTATCCCTGAAGGCGAGAAAGCACCGTTTAAGTTCCACAAAATGTTTACCGATAAGTATGACATAGTCGATGCCGTCCCTTTCCATCCTTATTATTCTGTTAAAGATATCATGGGTGTGGTTGGCTTCTTATTCGTATTCTGTTTCGTTATTTTCTTTGCACCAGAGGGCGGTGGTTACTTCCTTGAGAAGCCTAACTTCGAACCGGCTAATCCATTGAAAACACCTGAGCATATAGCACCAGTATGGTACTTTGGCCCGTTCTACACCATCTTGCGTGTTGTTCCAGATAAGTTACTGGGTGCTGGCGCGATGTTTGGCGCAATCATTATGTTGTTCTTACTACCATGGTTTGATCGTGGCAGTGTAAAATCGATTCGTTATCGTAGTTTGGCGCATAAGATTAACTTGATTCAGTTCTGCGTTTGTTTCGTTGTATTAGGTGCTCTAGGCACAATGGCGGCGACGCCAGTGGCTAACTTTATCGGTACTGTTGCTAGCTTTGGTTACTTCGGTTTCTTCATCGCGCTGTGGTTCTACAGTAAGAATGAAAAAACTAAGCCATTACCTGAGAGGATTTCACACTAATGAAAAAGTTAATCATAGCTTTAGTTACCCTGTTGCCAGCGCTTGCGTTTGCATCAGGGGGTGCGCACACTCTAAAGGCACCAATCGATCCGACGGACAAAGTATCATTGCAAAATGGTGCCAAGTTATTCATGAATTACTGTTCAGGTTGTCACGATACGCAGTATCAACGTTATAACCGTGTCGCTAAAGATTTAGATATTCCATTAGATCTGATGGCTGAAAACCTTATCTTTACCGGTGTTAAAGTTGGTAATTTAATGGTTAATTCCACAACAGACAAGCAAGGTGCTAAATGGTTTGGTGGCGCTCCACCGGATTTAACATTAGTGACTCGTTATCGCGGAACTGATTGGGTTTACACTTACCTAAAAAGCTTCTATGTCGATCCTGAACGTCCGTTTGGCGTTAATAATACCTTATTACCAGGTGTTAGCATGCCGCATGTATTGCAAAGCTTGCAAGGTGTGCCAACAGCGACGTTTGAGACGGATGAAAAGGGTATCAAGCATATCGTTAAGGATGAACATGGCTTTGCCATTATCACTACCGATGGCTCTGGCGAGTTAAGCGATGGCGAGTTTGACACGGCGGTGACCGATATTACTAATTTCCTAGCCTACTCGGCTGAACCAAGTAAATTAGAGCGCCAAAGCTTAGGCTATTGGGTGATGGGTTTCCTTGTTATCTTCTTCATCTTTGCTTACTTGCTTAAGAAAGAATACTGGAGAGACGTTCACTAGCTTTAAACCTAGGTAACGGAGTTGGTGAGTGCTTCGGCACTCATTTTTTTTGTCTTTGAAAAGCCATTGACATGGCGTTATCGCTGTCGTTATTGAGCTAGAGGGGCAATTCAACACATTGACGGTACTAAGTGCTATAATAGACAGCATAATTAACCGTTAAAGATTTTGGAGAAACACTATGGCTGTCACTGCCAACAAACGTTCAGTAATGTCGCTTTATTCAGGCGTAAAAGACATGAAGAGTCATCAGGTACGCATCGTACTGGCAGAAAAAGGTGTTAATGTTGAAATTAAACAAGTTGACCCAGACAACTTGCCCGAGTCATTAATTGAAGTAAACCCATACAACAGTGTGCCGACTTTAGTCGATCGTGATTTAGTGCTTTATAACGCCGATATCGTGATGGAATATTTGGACGAACGCTTTCCTCATCCCCCACTAATGCCAGTTTATCCCGTTTCTCGTGCCAAGAGTCGCCTAATGATGCATCGCATCGAGATGGATTGGTATTCATTGGTCGACACTATTCTATTAGGTGGTTCGAAGAGCGAAGCTGCTCGTAAGCAACTTAGCGAAGAGCTAACGGCTATCGCGCCAATTTTTGCAGAGTTGCCTTACTTTATGAGTGAAGACTTTAGTCTAGTTGATTGCTGTTTAGCGCCACTATTATGGCGTCTTCCTGAGCTTAATATTGAGCTCATTGGTAACGGTAGTAAAGAATTACGTTTATACATGCAGCGTGTATTTGAGCGTGAATCTTTCCAGGCATCGCTTACCGATGCTGAACGCGAAATTCGTTTAGGTTAAGTTATGGGTCCTAATCGTCCATATTTGTTACGCGCCTTTTACCAGTGGTTACTGGATAATGAGTGCACTCCGCATTTGGTTGTTAATGCCGATCTTCCCGGTGTACAAGTACCTTATGAGCACGTTAAAGACGGTCAAATCGTACTTAATATTGCGCCTCATGCCGTTGGTGATATTGAGATGAGTAACGAGCGCGTGATGTTTAGCGCGCGTTTTGGTGGTAAGCCATTTCAGCTTATTATTCCGATGGCCGCCATTAACGCGATATACGCACGCGAAAATGGCGCTGGCACCATGTTTGAAGATGAGCCCTATTATCTTGAGCAAGAACATCAGCAGCAGTCAGATAGCGATTTGACTGGCTTATCTAGTGTTGAAAGCACGCCAGAACAAGCCAAAGATGCTCGCGATGAACCAAAGAAAGATCGTTCTTTCTTAAAAGTCATCAAGTAACATTGAATAAAAGCACAGGGATGTGTTTTTATTCCGTTTACCCCTACATCATTACACTCTGCATTGATTACTGTTTAGTCTTCCTTGGTACTATTTTCGTTTTATATGACCAGCCAATAATGTCGCCATCGCTAAGCCCAACAGTGATAAACATGCCAAGATTAAAAATAGTTGATTAAACCCGTCAGCGCCCGGTGAGCCATCGATAAGGCGGCCAGCCAGCGGGGCGAAAAATATATCAGGCATAAAACCAACCACCGAAATAATGCCAACGGCCGTTCCTGTCAGTTGACCCGCTAGTTTAGTTTCCTCTAGTAATGCGAAGTAAATACCTCGAATAACAAACACCAACGCCATGGTGACAAAAATATTTAGCTCAACGATTAAGGTGCTGCCAGAGCTATCGACGGCGATAAATAACACATAACACACGCCCAGCAATAAAAAACTTGAGCCGATCACGCGACCAGCGCTCAATCGGTCGGCAATAAACCCGGCGCCAATGGCAGCTATAGGTCTAAGGTAGGCCGCATTGGCGACCAATTGTGATGATGCTAGTTCGTTGAGTCCTAGTACTGTTGTGGCATATAGGCCAAAATAATCAATGCTCTTATAAGCACTGTAAGCGGTCAAAACGATGAGGGCTTGCAACCATACCTTGGGCTGACGAATTACTTCAACGATGCCTATGAGTAGTGTTTTATTGGGAGAATGATTGGCGCTGCCTGCTGGTGCCGCTTGCTTACGCGGGATCGCTATCAAAATGAGTGCTGCGCCAAGCAATGTCGTCAGGGAATAAAATACAATGACCGACTGCAACGCTTGTCTTTGTTGCTCAAGGTCGGTGGGCTCACTATGTGGCGGGATGAATTGGCTCAAAATTAATACCGCTATGGAAGCCATTGCTGCCGCAAAGAGCCCTCGACCACCGTCAAGGATGCCAAAGGCTTTGCCTTGGCTATTTTCGCCGCCCCATTGGCGAGTGAGTTTAATCATCGACGCCCAAAATAAAAATATCGTGGTTACTCCCCAGAAAGAGAATAACAGTGCCAGCCCCCAGGGACTGGGAATTTGTACATAGTAGATGCCGCCGAGTGCGGTCGCAAATAATGAAAAGCTCATTAAACCACGCGCCGAAAAACGATCGGCAATCGCGCCACCTGGAAAGTAGGCCAGCATTGCCATGATGCCATAAAGGCCGAAGATGTCCCCCAGCTGAGTATTGGTGATGTTAAATACATCGAGCAATGTTGGGCGAAAAAACCGTGCCACATGAAACGGCAAGCTAAAGATAACCTCGCCGGCAAAGACTAAGCAAAAAATGATAAATAGGCGGCGGTGTAGTGTTATCTCTTGTGTCATAAGCGCGGAGTATTAAATGATTGAATGTGCTCTACAATGCTAAGCACGGGTCTAAATGTCAAACATTGCACGGAATTATTCCCTTGCGACTTAATAATTTTCAATCAAGTGATGTATTGCGCTATGCTAAGGGTTAAGATTAGTGCAGTTTTAAAGGAATAAAACAATGCAGCTTTGGATAAGCAGTTGGTATCGGATTAATTCGCCCTATTTATTGCCCTTTATTATAGTAGGGCTATTCTCAATTTTTGTTAAATCCATTTTCTTACAATCAGGTTCTGGCTTGTTGGTGGTCTCTCGATTTATTGGCTTGCAAGGTATTGCTCAGCTCTCGATGCGTGAGCATGTGGATCTCTTGGTCACTGATATGATGTTAGGATTGGTGCTTGTCCCCATAATGATGACACTATTGCTCGCGATATTCGTTAAGCGACGATACTTTAGCGCTTGTTTAGTCGTCTCATCCTTATTGTACACCGTGCTATTTATTGGTTTCTTGTCGTTTTCAAATACTGGCCGATTCATTTCCGTCGAATTGATCTTGGATGCGCTATGGTGGTCTGTCGATCACCCTCAAGACATCATGGATATTGCGACGCCAAGCGCCATAGTCAAAGCTCTGCTCATTTTAATGGTCATCTCTGCTGGCTGTGTGGTGGCTAAGTTAGCGTTATCGTCGCAGAAAATACACCGGATGTTGATTATGCTTAGCGGCTTTATCATCTCGATTACAATATTGACTTTTAGCTTTAGTATGATGACACCGTCGTTAGTCTCATCGTTTCCGCAATCAACGCCAATCGCTTACATTATTATCAGTTCCCTGTTTGATTTAGAAGGTAGTTCAGAGCGCTATAATAATCTCAATCAACAGCAAATATTACAGTCAATGTCGTTAATCGATGATGGGGATAACGATCTGTCGGAACACGCAAAAATCAAACAACACAAAGATGTGATTTTATTTATTCTCGAAACCGGTCCTTATGCAAGCTTTAAGCTTAATGGCGGGCTAAAAACTCTGCCATACATTTCAAGCTTGGCCCAGAGTGCTTATGTCGCCAAGCAGCACCATTCGACTTATCCGTACACCAGCAGTGCATTATTCTCCATCATTAGTGGTCTTTATCCGGTGCATGCACGTAAGGCTATTATTGACGTAGCAAGTACGAAAATCGGTCTGTTCCATACGTTAAGCGCTAATGGCTACCACAACGCACTCTACTTGCCTCAACAAGATAGCTTTAAGTCAGATGTGGTAATGTTTGATAAATTGGGAATTAGTAGTCGTTTCATCAGTAAACAACATGAAATTGAGCCTGCTCAGGAGACGCAGCTGGCAAAGATCATTGATGCTATTGTGCCAGCTGGTGATACGCAAACGTTGAGAGCTAAGTTACGCTTAGATCTCATGGTTATCGAGCAAGTTAAACGAGATATCGTCAAGTTTAAGCGCAATAAGCAGCGCTTTTCGGCGACGATCTTGCCACAGATTGGTCATGGGCGATGGCCAAATATTTATGCGGCAGAGAGTATTAAGTTGCGTGGTCGCCACCTGATCGAATTACAAGATAAGTGGCTGGGTGACATAGTTGAGCTATTAAAAGCCAATGATTGGCTTAAAGATACAATCATTGTTGTTACCTCTGACCACGGCATTAGAACAAAAAGCTCTGATCCTGATTTTCAGTTTGGCACCGTCAATGACTATTCCTTCCATGTACCCCTGGTGATATATCAGGAGCAACTTAATAGCACGGTTGAAATCGACACAATCACCTCTCACATCGACCTGGCTCCAACACTCTTAGATTTGATGGCGATACCGGCGCCTATTCCACAAATGCAAGGCTTGCCTATTTATCACCAAGGGATTAAAAACCGTAGAACCTTCTTCTTTGCTGGTAATTACTTAGGGGCTGATGGCTACTATTACCAAGGCAAATATCATATGTACTCAAAGGTGAGTGATGCTTGCTATCAACATAGTAGCCTCAACTTTAGTGCGGAGACCATGGTACCTTGTCAAAGTTCGGGCATTAAGGGGGTGATTGTTGACGCTCAACTACTGCAACACCAATTTACTAAAGGACTTGATCACGGCGGCCTTATGGCTGCCGATTATAGTCGGTGAGTGAGTATTTGATTATCTGTTGCAAATGAGCTTAAGCAGTAACAGCAACAAGCGCTTGACGCAACCGCTCTAAATCTTCGGGTAACGCAATGCCAAATCTTAGCGCCATTTTGTCATCCGTTAAACGCGGATATATCGCTCGTTTACATAAACCAATGGCAATATCTGGTGCCTTATTGATGAGCCTGAAAGTGACCGTTTGAAATAGCGCTGTGCCCTCGATAGTAAGCACTGTATCTGCCGGAAAATGTTCAGCCAACAGTCGGCGCAATTGAGCGCTCGAGTGATTCAATTGACTGCGTTGGCTGCTTTGCCATGCTATATCTTCCAACGCATGCTGCGCTATACATACCGCCGGTCCATTGACTTGCCAAGGGCCAAGTTCCGCGTTGACGGTCTCAACCCAATCTTTGTTGGCGACTAAAAAACCAATTCGAATGCCTGCTAAACCAAAGAATTTGCCGAAAGATCGCAATACCAAGGTATTATGGTGCTTAAGCTCGCTAATGATAGATTGTGATGGTGAGATCACATCCATAAACGCTTCATCGAGCACTAAAAGGCCGTTCAGCTGGGCCATAGCCTGCTGATAAGTGCTTATGTGCTGCTGAGAAAAAAGCTGACCGGTTGGATTATTCGGATTAATAATCACCAAAACGCTATCCGCGCTAAGACGATCAACCGGCGGTAGCTCATCGTCATAGTACTCGAGAGTGAACCGGGCATTTTCCCAGGCTAACTGATGTTCCTTATAGCCTTTTCGCGGTAAATAAACATGCTTTGCACAAGGATTTTTAATCTTCCAAAGTCGCGGTAATATTTTGATAATGGCCTGGCTACCATTGCACACGAGTAAGTGTTGGGCTTGGTAATAATTGCGCGCCGCGTTAATCAGTGATTCACTATGTTGGGGCAATTGTTGCCAGTATTGCGGCGAAATGGCGGGTATAGGGTAGCTGTAGGGCGCTATGCCCGTAGACAAATCGAGCCAATGATGTGCGTCGATACCGTATAGTTTAGCCATTTTCGTCAATTGTCCGCCGTGTTCTAATGCCATTCTTTTTCCAATTTTTGGTTGACGCTAAGAGAGTGCTAGCCATAACGCTTGATAGGTTATAACTAGCCCTAATAATAAGGCGCTCGCCCGTTTAACTAACGATATACTACGTGGAATGTCGTCGACGCAAACCTCTCTACCGGCACCTAGTGTTACCGATAGGACTGTCTGGCCATGGTAGATCGCACGACCTCCCAAAGATATTGCCATGACGGTTGCACCTGCTGCGATGACCCAGCCACCATTGTGACTCTTGTATTGGTTGCCTTGGCGATAAGCATTCTTGATGCTTGGACAACTCGGACGCTGTAGTGCATATAACAGCGTGGAACATTTACCAGTCACAAAACCGAGTAAGTCATCGGCCCGTGCTGAGGCATAGCCAAAAGAATAGTACTGCGCTGTCTTATAGCCCCACATTGCATCTAATGTATTGGCCAAGCGGTGAGCTATCACTAACGGTATGCCGCCAATCAGGTAGTAGATTAGGGAGGCGATTACGCCATCGTGACCATTTTCAAGCATCGACTCGACCGTTGCACGCGCCATCTCTTGTGGTGAAAGTTGCTTGGTCTTACGACTGACTAAATAGCCGGTAAAATGGCGAGCTTGGCGCAAGTTATCTTGTTGCAGCGGTCTAAATACTTGCATTGCATGTTGCTCTAAACTGGTTAGGCCAATCGCCAGATATAGGATCAAGCTATCGAGTAATACCTGCCAGTAGATCGGTAAGTCACTTAATATGAAGTAATAAAATATGGGTAGTGGTAGCACCAATAATAGCCACGACAGGGCACCTCTTAACACGAGCGAGCGCGACCTTCGGAGCGGCTTTTGGTGTAAATTAGGTGGGTTTAGGCAGCGCTCAATTTTTTGTGCCAACCAGCCAAATCCAATCAAATGGTGAAAGCGCCGTGGCTCACCTAGCCAGCGATCTAGCCACAGCGCCAACAATAGCGTCAAACTAACAGAGAAGGCAGCCATGCCACTCAGGATAAAAGATATTAATGGCTCAGTAGTCGACATAATCACTAAGCAAGGCTGAGTCGTGCAGGGTTAGTAAGATAGTTTAGTTCGACGATGCAGCCATTTTTATATAGCTCAAACGCGTTGTTATTACTGTTGCTGCCCTGTGTATGCAAAAGGCAGCGTAGCGCTTCGCCATGAAAAACCACGACAATATGTTTGTGTTCAAAGCGCTTGGCTAGTGTGAGCAGACATTGCTCGATTCTATTTGCGCAAGCTAAGGCGCTCTCGCCATTGGGGACAGTTAGATTAGTCACTTGATGCAATATTTCTTGATAGTCAACCAGTCCGCTTAGTGATGCGACTTGTTGACCTTGCCAATCACCAAGGTTTCTCTCTGCCAACTCATTGACGGTGAGTAGTGGCACCGCTAAATGTCGTTGATAAATGGTCGCGCTTTGCTGAGCGCGGCCAAGCGGCGAGGAGACGATGATATCAATGTGGCTAGCTTGTAGCGTGACGGCCACTTGCTGAGATTGCTGTTGACCAACTGATGTCAGCGAACTGTCCAATTGGCCTTGCAAGCGTTGTGTTTTATTCCAACGAGTCTCACCGTGGCGGGTTAAATAGATTTTTGTGGTCATACAATATAGTGTCAAATTTACGTGTCGAGAGCATACCCAATTCAAGCATAGGCTTCAATGTTGGTACTATGCTTTTAACCGTAAAAAATAGAAAAAATGTTATAGCGTCAATATCGTCATATGCGCTGAACTGATCTCTTCATCATAGATAACAAAACCACCATAAATACATATACCTATATGTATTTAGCGATGTTTTAAATCCTGTCACCGTTTTCGTTAGCTTAGCGTTTGATTTGTTTACGCCGCCTGTGCCTGCTGTCTTGGTTGAATAAACGGCTGCCATGCCGTACTATCTGCGCTCGATTTAGGTGCCTTATGTTAGATGTAACGATAACAAGCAAGGTGAAACGTGAAACTGGTGCGTATCTTTAGATGCAATACCAGTGCTGCCCCCGCAACGGTAACTGTGAGCCGCAACGAAAACCACTGTATTTATCCCGATGGATTAACAAATATGGGAAGGTGTTGCTAGCGCGATGATCAGAAGCCCGGAGACCGGCCTAATTCAACTCATATTAATCCGCTTTGAATGGTGATCTTGTTGTAATCAGTACACGAGACTAGTTTTTAATGCGGGTTGGTAACAATAACTGCGGTGGGCGGATGTTCAGAGTAAAGGGGTAGCGCTGAATCTCATTTCACCTACCTTGCTTACTGTGACTTCCTGCTCGCGCGGCTAATTTGGCCGACGAAAATACCTTTCAACGGCCTTATTTTTCAATTCATCACTATTTTCGGTGGTGGCATTGCGATGTTTTTAACATTTTGCGCTATCTTTGTTTTTTAAGTAGCGCCCAAATTTAATCGCCGATTATGTCGGCATACAAATATTATTAAGGTGCTGATGAATTCCACTGGAATTAACATCGGCGTCACGGGAAACAGGAAATCTGTACTGCCCCCGCAACGGTAAAGTTTGCTATGTTAACAACGTGGCGACTCAGTCCGGATACCGGCCTTAATAAATAATCACTACTCAATCGAGTATTAATGCGGGTGCGGTGGGCACCCAAAATGAGGAAGTCATGAAACACAATATACTAACCGCCACTTTTATCTCGCTAGGTCTTTTTTCTGCTAGCGCTGCCTTTGCCGATACTAGCACAACAGTCCAAGAGAACATCTTAGTGACGGCTGATCGGACGCTACAAGATCAATATCTTTCGTTGTCAGCAACCCAAATTATCGACAAAGCAGACATCGAAGCATTTCAGCCGCACAGCGTGGTTGATTTATTAGATAAAGTCGCCGGCATAAGCGTCGTTAAGCAAGGCGATGCCGGGCAGCAAAGTTCTGTCTTTATGCGCGGTACTAACAATGGTCATACCTTAATTTTGGTTGACGGCGTGCGTGTTGGTTCTGCAACGCTGGGCGCAACTAATTTTGGCTCGATGTCTGTTGCACAAATCGAGCGTATTGAAATCGTTAAGGGTCCGCGCGCTGCGCTATGGGGCTCAGATGCTATTGGCGGCGTGATTCAAATTTTCACCAAGAAACTGCAAGCTGGCGAAGCGACTATTAGCGCTGGCTTTGGTAGTAATGGCTTATGGAAAACAGGCATTTCTGTTGGCCTAGGTAGCGACCAGCACTCGTTGACTTTAAGCGTATCGGCGCAGGAAAGCGATGGTTTTAGCGCAATCACCAAAGAAGATGGTGAGTTTGAAATCGACGACGACGGTTATGAGCGTTTGGCCTTTAGCGCCATTGGACAAAGTAAACTTAACGATCAATTCTCTTTGCACCTAGCATCTCGATGGGAGCAGGGCAGCTATGAATATGATGCATCATTTGCTGGCGCTGCTAACGAGCAAGACTTTGAGAACTACCACCTTCGTGTTGCTGGGCAATATGATATTGGCGATTTCTTCGGTGAGCTCTCTGTCGCGACCAGTCAGGACCAAGGCGCTACTTTTGGCAATGGTATTGCCAAGGCCGATAGCGATGAAATAAAAACCAAGCGCGATCAACTATCATTGCTCGGTCAGTACAGCTTAAGTGAGCAGACATCGTTAACCGCCGGTTTTGATTGGTACAACGAAAACGTTTCAACCAATACCGATAAGGTAAGCTGGGTAGACGGTTTTCAATCGTGGGATGTTGATCAGCGCGATGTTAAAGCGTTGTTTGTGCAAGCGCGCCATCAGTCACAAGAGTGGCTATTAGAAGGTGCTGTACGTCGTGATGATATCGAAAATATGGCCGCTAAAACCACCTACAACGCCTCTGTCGGTTATCAACTAAACGACGCGTGGTTAGTGAGTCTAAATCGCTCGACTGGTTTTAAAGCACCATCATTTAACGATCTTTACTGGCCTGGTTCTGGTAATCCTGATCTTAAGCCTGAGAGCATTACCAGCAATGAGATTTTGCTGCGTAATAAATTCGAGCAAGGTAGTTTTGAGGTTAGTGTTTTTGAATCAAGTGTTGAGAACCTAATCGCTTGGGCGCCAAATGCGGCAGGTGCATGGCAGCCAAGCAATATTAATCAGGCAGATATTAAAGGGGTTGAGTTAAGCTTGGCGCTAAGTTCTGGCGCGTTAAGTCACCAACTTGCCATTGCCTATATTGATGCGACTGACAGCGAAAAAAATATTCCGTTAGCCAGGCGCCCACAGTTAACAGGTAACTATACTTTAGCTTATCAGTGGCAAGCGTTAACCGCTAGTGGCGCGCTTAGCTATCGCGATGATAGTGCCGACAAAGCGTCTGAAACCTCAGCTATCTTAGACAGTTACTGGTTAGCAGATATTTCGCTAAATTATCAAGTAACCGAGAAATTGTCGTTTAATGCCAAGGTTAATAACTTGTTTGATGAACAATATGAAACGGCTAAAAACTATGTTGCCGACGGTACCAATTACGTCGTATCAGTAGCTTATTCGTTCTAATTGTTATCTGGAAAGAGTCATCATATAAATGATGGCTCTTTTTCTTTGCACGCTAATTTACCAGCGAGAAGCTTGATACATTGGTCAATTGGCAGTGCAGGACTATAGTAAAAGCCCTGAATAAAGCGACAACCGTATCCACGCAGGAAGGTTAGCTGCTGCTCATTTTCAACCCCTTCTGCGATGACGTCTATGTTTAGCTTAGCCGCGAGTTCTATCACGGTTGAAGTCAATATTTGACTGCTCTTATTGTGACCAATATCTTTGACGAATGAGCGATCAATCTTAATTATGTCAACATCATAATCGATCAAATAATTGAGCGATGAATAGCCGGTACAAAAATCATCTAATGCAATACTGATCCCTCGGCGCTTCAGCTGTTTCAACGCTTGTTTTGCGTATCTATTCTCTGACATGGCCGTTGATTCGGTGATCTCTATGACAATTGAATCAAAGGGCAAGCCGGCGTCTTCAATCGTCTGAATAATCGGGTCATCTGCTAATTCATCGTGATAAAACTCACTGATCGAACGATTTATCGAAAATATAATATGCTCAAAGCCATCATTATGTAGGCGCTTTAAGTCACGACATGCCTGCTTTAAGACAAAATCACCGATCAGATGAATAAGCCCAAACTCTTCGGCAATAGGAATGAAATCGGAGGGTGGGATATAACCACCACTGCCGTTAGGCCAACGTATCAACGCCTCAAACTTGGCTATTTTATCCGACTTTTCATCGACTATCGGCTGATAGAAAACACGTAATTGATGTTGCTCAAGTGCTATCTTTAATTGTTCTTTCAATTCAAGCTTGGCTAAATAGCGTCGCTGAGACTCGGTATCATGGAATGAACTGCAATTGCGCCCAGCGAGCTTGGCGTTACGCGTCGCGTGATTTGCATGGCGCAAGAGTAACTTCGAACTCGTACCTGCCTCGGGGTAGGTGGCAACTCCGATACTGGCCGTGATATCGAGAATGAGATTGTAGAGTTTAAATACCTTACGTAAACTTTGTTGGATTTGTTTAACGATTTCCTTGGTCTCAGCTAAGGTCGTTGCTGCAAGCAATATAGTAAATTCATCGCCGCCATAACGACAGGCAATGTTTTGATTAGGCGTTTGGGTATTAGTAACTTTTGATAGGCGATCGGCGACCTGACATAATAGCATATCGCCAATTTCATGGCCGTGCATGTCGTTGATAGCCTTAAAATAATCTAAGTCGATAAATACCACGGAAAGATAGGTGTTGGCTGTGCTGGCGAGTTGCTGTTCGAGTTGCTCGATAAAATAGCGCCGATTGGCCAGTTTTGTGAGGGGCTCACAGTCGGCAAAGAAGCGCAATTGACGTTCTGTTTCCTTCCATTGCGATATATCTCTGAAGATAGCGACATAATTACTCACCTCGCCCTGATCATTTTTAACCGAACTGAGCGACAATTCTTCTGGATATATTTCACCACCCTTGCGCTGGTTCCAAATCTCACCCTTCCAATGTCCTGTCGTTTGTAGGGATGCCCACATCTCTTGATAGAAAGCTGCTCCCTGCTGCCCTGAAGATAGAATACTCGGGTCGCGACCCGTAAGCTCTGCCTTGCTGTATCCCGTTAGCTTCTCCAATGCCTTGTTAACCGAAACAATTTTATTTTTTGAATCGGTGATCATCACCGATTCGCTGGTGTGATCTATCACGAAATCGGCAAGCCTTTTTTCTATCTTTAGCTGACTTTGGCGGGTAATGTCTTGAATTGTCCCCTCAAGATAAAGAACTTGGCCATCGTCTGACTTTCTTACGTCGGCCAATTTTTGAATATATTTGATTTGACCACTGGCTAATACAATACGATGAATCGTGTCATACTTATCTTTATTACCGGCGATAATATCATCGAATAAAGACGTAAACTGCGCACGGTCCTCATGATGTATTTTTTGGAAAATTTGGTTCAGGTTGAGCGCTTGACCGTCGTTTTTCATCTCAAATATACGATAAATTTCATTGCTCCAGCTGCAGGTATCATTGATGATATCCCAGCGCCAACTACCTATTTTTGCTAAGCGCTCTGCAGCTTCGAGTTGTTCCAATAAAAGCTGTTTAGAGCGATTGGATTGCTGCAATGACAGAGCCTGAGCGATGAAATAGCTGATCTCAGAAAACATCTGTTTATTAGTGGATGCTGCTATGGGTTGCTCAAACAAGCACACTAAAATACCAATTATTTGGTTATCATTACCTAACAGTCTTGTACCCAAATATGCTTTTATATTTAGTTTATTCAAAAGCTTATCTAATGGGAAAGACAGTTGAACGTTATCGGGGTAGCAACAGGTTTGGTCAGAGGAAAGTAACATATCGCATGGCGAGTCGGCGAGCGCATAACTAAAATTATCGGCTAGTTCACCATTGCGTAGATAGCATAGGGTAGAGACGATGCGTGTAGATGCATCCACAGTAGCGATCAAACAATGATTTGGCGCCATTGTTTGATAAAGCTCAGTCAGTGAATGCACATCGAACTGGGGGCCAGAAAGTGATTTCAGTAATTTCCTAAGTTCTATCGCCATTGTATACCCTTTGCTTTTACCGCGTTAATCGATCTATTGAGTGAGTAGCTTCTGTTGCTGGAAAGTGGTGCTTAATCCATTAATCTCAATAGCATTCTCTTGTACCTTTCTACCGTTGTCTTGCACCTGTTGCGATAGATCGGTGTTGTCTTTAGCAATTTGATCTATGGTGCGAACGCTACTATTGATTTGTTGCGCCACCACACTTTGTTCTTCGGTAGTCGCAGCAATCTGTGTGGCTGTATCGGTGACATTGTTCATCATCTGGATTATGTTGGTCATTGCTTGACGGGTGAGCAGGCTTTGCTCACTACATTGCTGCGCCTGATTTTGATTGTTATGCATCATTTCACTCCAAGACAACAGGGTTTTCTGCAGTGACACGACCGATTCTTGAATCTGCTCGGTAGCACTCTGAGTACGACTGGCCAGGGTTCTTACTTCGGCTGCCACGACTGCAAACCCTCGGCCCTGCTCACCTGCTCTTGCAGCCTCGATGGCCGCATTGAGCGCTAATAAATTGGTCTGGTCGGCGATGCCTTTTATTTCACCCATGATGTTTGAAATTTCATCGACATCAGTGATCAAGGAAATAGCCGAATTTGCCGCAGATTCGACATCTCCCGCTAAGGTCGAAAAGGTCGATTGGGTATCATTGATGATGCCTATAGCGCCGTGACACTCGCTATTTACTTGATCGACATGAGTCTTCGAGTCGACCGTACTGCGACTTATTTCTGCTATTGAAGAACTCATTTGAGTGATTGCGGTTGATAATTGCTCAAGATGCTCGTTTTGCACCATTAAACCGCTGAGAGTTTCATCGGAAGATGCTTGTAAATGATTGGCGGTGTCGACCAAATTTTTCCCATAGTCTCTACTGCGACCTAATACGGTGCGTAATCTGGCGATTGACAACTGCTGCGAAAAGTCGGCGATCGCTACCAAGCCTTTGCCACAAAATACCAAGCGTGATGGGCTATCTATTTGTTGTTTAATCTTGGCGATATAACTTGGTAGCCTAAGTAGCTCTTCACTATAGATGATCATCAGGGTGAAGAAGGTGAGTAAAGGCATCGACGCGGCAAATATATTTTGGCTTAACTCAAAGGCACCAATGCTTAACAATGCTAATAGTGCCGCGCATAAACCGTGCTTTAAGCGGCGGTTGCCATGAAAGTCAGTAAGTTTTTTACCGGCGTTTATTTTTTGATAAAGCGACTGGGCATCTATTTTTTGCTGTTGTGTAGGACACACGCGTACCGATTGATAGCCAATAACCTTGCCATTCTCACTCAGGGGCGTGACGTAGGCATCAACCCAATAAAAGCGGCCATCCTTACAAAGATTTTTTACCACACCACGCCAAGGTTGATTGTTTTTTAACTTTTGCCACAAGTCAGCAAATGCAGCGGCAGGCATATCATTATGACGAATAATATTGTGGTTTTTTCCGATTAATTCTTCTCGGCTATATCCAGCGACATGGGCAAAACCATCATTAACATAGGTAATTATCCCTCGTACATCGGTAATTGAGACGAGTTGTTCTGAGAGAGGAAAGGTAACCTCGAGACTGTTTTGATGATTCATGTGCTACTTCTTTAAATTCAGCGTGAAAACCGAAGCAATATATCATCGGGTGTAAGTTAGCGCTAAAAAAGTAATTGATCTATATCAATTGATGGTTAATAAAATTGATGTTTTTTAATGTCAAAGTATTCCATTTTATTATCTGGTAGCACTTTAGTCTTATTTAATATTTTGTGGTTATTAATCTTTATAGGCTATTTTTCAGGAAAAAACAAATGCTTAGCTTTATTTTGTTTAGGTGGTTAATACCATGAGTCGATAGAAACGTGCAGTTACGCGATATGTCGTGGTGTTATTTCGTGGTGTCGCTTTAATATTGATGGCGTCTATCTTATCTAGTTGAAAAGTATGATAATTTATTTTGTGGTTGATGGCATAGGAAATGCTATAAGGAGTTGAAATAACGATAGTTTCACTATGTATGAGAGAAAATATGACCAACACTGTCACTGAAAGTACACCACGTCCATTTTTTATAAATGGCGCCGGTGCCGTAGCATCCGAGCCTGAATCGATACGAAAAATCCCCGGTAATAGCGCGGTCTGGGTCGGGATATTTGCCGAACTCACCGAGTTTGCGATGTTTTTTGTGATCTATTTCTTTGCCAAGGCCCATTATCCTGAGCAGTTCGAGCAAGGTCCGACGCAGCTTAATACCTTGGCGGGCACGCTAAATACCGCGGTGCTTATTAGCAGTAGCTATTTTGTCGCCAAAGCCATGGCATCGATTAGAGATAACAGGCCGCAGGACTGTGTGCGTTGGTTGTGGGGCACGTTAGCCGCAGGTGCCCTCTATTTAGTGATTAAAGGGGTGGAGTATCAATGGAATGCCCAGCATGGGATTCACTCTGACAGCAATTATTTTTACACTGTTTATTACTACATGACCTTTAACCATTTACTCCACGTTGGCTGGGCCAGTGGCAGTATTTTGTGGGCGATTATGCGCGTTAAGCAAGGCGTGTATACCGTGGATAATCACTCACCGCTTACCGCCATCGCAAGTTATTGGCACATGATTGACTTGGCTTGGATTATTATCTTTCCGATGCTTTACGTATTACGATAGGAATTAACAATGAAAAAATTAACCAAACTCGATCTCACTTGGCTGGTGCTGATGGTGATAACGTTACTCAACGCCTTGGTGGCAGAAACAGCTGATCCGCACATTTTGATCACCGCGATCGTCTGCCTTTCAATTGCTTATAAAGGGCGCCTGGTTATCGATGATTTTATGGAATTGCTCAATGCGAATCGCACCATTCGGACCCTGATGCGTAGTTACTTCTATATCATCCCGGTATTGATTTTCGTCACCGACTTATTTGCCGAGCAATTAGCGGCTATTAGCACCATGTCTTGACCATTGTTTTAGCGTTGTATTTGTTGCTACTATGTTAAATTGCGATAATTGGATAGAGTGGTAAACATGTTAACTGCGCAGCAGCTTGAACAATATCAACAACAGGGTTTTTTGGTCCTAAATCAAATGTTCCCTACCAGTGAACTGGATAAACTCAAGGGGCAAGCGACTGACATTGTAAGGCGCTGGGACGGTGATCAAGGCAAGAATATTTTTACCACCAAGGACAATGATCGCAGTGACGATGATTATTTTCTAGATTCCGCCGAGACCATTCAATGTTTCTTCGAAGAAGAGGCCTTTGCGCCAGACGGTCAATTGGTGCAAGCGCGTGAGCTATGCATTAACAAGATTGGCCATGCCTTGCATCAACTCGATCCGGTGTTCGAGGCATTTAGCCATCAGAAGCTACTTGGTGATATTGCCACCGCCATTGGACTAAAGCAGCCGCAAATTAGACAATCGATGTATATTTTTAAGCAGCCACGCATTGGCGGCGAGGTGAATTGGCATCAGGACGCTACATTTTTCTATACCGAGCCATTAAGCGTGGTGACCTTTTGGTTTGCCCTTGAAGACGCGACGCTGGAAAATGGCTGCCTGTGGGTCGAGCCCGCCGGACACCATAGGCCATTGCGCGAACGGTTTAATCGATCGGGGCGTAGTACAACCATGCAGCCATTAGATGACACGCCGTGGCCGACCCAACAAGTTGCACAGTCGGTGGAGGTTAAAGCGGGCAGTATTGTGGTGTTTCACGGTAAATTGCCCCATTACAGCGCCGCTAATCGCAGCGCCAAATCTCGGCAAGCCTACACCCTGCATGTGACTGATGGACATTGTGATTACGCCCCAGAAAATTGGTTACAAACAAAACAGTTACCATTGAGAGGCTTTAACCGTTAACGATTAATGTGGTCAAAGAATTAAGCAACATTGGTTAGGGCCTAATGTTGGTCAGTTAAGCGAATAATTATAGCTTCAGCGAATATTGTGATGTGCTTGTTAACTTAACCTTTTTAATTAAGCGCAGCACACGCACACCAGATACCTTTCTTTGCTTCGCCAAAG
>Ga0105359_10001425_pt1 | contig 20177 bp, 21 predicted proteins | sample GOMGulsemesocosm_6_FD_83659 | JGI IMG/M metagenome (GOLD analysis project Ga0105359, IMG submission 83659) | Methane-oxidizing microbial communities from mesocosms in the Gulf of Mexico - GOM8C Gulf of Mexico | ecosystem: Environmental > Aquatic > Marine > Cold seeps | place: Gulf of Mexico...
CTGTTTAGTTGTAGCTATCCTTAGGATTAAGGTAGCTGTACTAACATTAAATAGGCTTTAAGTAAGGTTACTTGTGATTGATGAACGCTATTTTCTGCTTTTAGCCAACAATTACTAGGTTTTCCAACCAACTCGTTTTTTACCCCTTTCGTCTTTATTACGGTGTTTTTTTTTCTAACTTATAAACACTTACTCTAATTCCTCCCTGCCCATTCCTATTATTTGTTGTCGGCTTATTTACAGAAACTTAAGTTCGATTTCAAATTAATCATTTTCCAACATAAAAAAGGAACACTTAGTGAAAAAAATATTTTGTATCTTGGCATTTTCGTTAGCGAGTTTATCTGTAACAGCTACACCATCAAGTATGGTTTTTATTAACGCAGATAACTCTAAAGAAGCTGAGTTATGTATCGCATCAGCATACGGTAAGAGCGCTCTAAAAAGAAAAGCTAGCGAGCTTGACATATATGGCTTTCAAATCTCTCAGATTAGATGTAACGATATGACGGTTAAAGAATTCTCTGTTAAGCATAAGTATAAAGAGTCAGATAAAGGGGTTGTAGAAAAAGCCGTAGAGGTCTATTCATTTAACAATATTGATAACTCTCTGAGCGCTGATATTTGCATTGCAGCTGCCAGATCTAAGGTCGAGTATAGACAGATCGTTTCGGGTTCTGGTTTATCAAGAAGCGCAATAAATAAAATAAGATGTAATGATTTGACTATCGCTCAGTTCTCAAAAAAATATGAGCGTAAAGATTTTAAAATCTAAAGAATATTTTAATAAATCGAAGGTTGCTCATAAGCAGCCTTTTTTTATTTCTTTTTTTATGTTGTCTCATTTTTGCCATGGGTATTGATGGCCCTATTGCTGTATATTGCAATGAATAATGAAATCAAAGTAAGCACAAATACCACGATGTGCATGTTGGCTAGGTTGTAACTAAAAAACATAATACTGAACAATGCTGCTCCGCCAATGTTAGCTAAGAGTATTACTTTCTCTGTAATTTGTTTATATATTTGGCTTTGTTTTGCACTATCATCAACTGATCGTTTAATGCAGGATTTAAGATTCCCAAAAAAACCTGCTGTCCAGAGCATTGAGGCGATTTGCATTACAAGCATCCCTAAAAGGCTAAATGTAGCGAGTATATGTATTGGCGTTCCTTCGAGAGATATTAAATACATAGAGCCTGAAATAATCAACCACCCTACTGTTGCAGTTATATAGCCATAATTCATTAATTCTCGATCCGGTAGTTCATTGCGTTGGTATTTATTTCCGATTAAAGTTATTAATACGGCAAAGCTGATCAGTAGACCCAAGTATTGGAATGAGTTTTGCGAGAGCCCGTATTCCTTTGTTACCGTAAGAACAAGAAGGGGTATTAAGAAACGATTACCTAAAAGATGAATAGCATTTGCCATTAGGACTAGGAGGAGCATACGTCTAACTTCTCTAGATGGAGTGTAATTCACACGGGGTGTGTGCGTAATGTTGTTATATTGTTTTATAGTTCCTTGCTGGGCACTAATTATGATTAGCAACGAAAGAAACAATGTGAGATTGACTATATTTTCGAGGCTTGATGATATAGCGATTCCGAAGATCGGCATGGTTATTGATAATATAATACTTGTTGCCACTCCTGATGCGGCAATAACAGTAGATAAAGGTAGGCTTAGCTTTTCGGCATTAACCTCTAAAGAACTAATAGCGTCTGGGTAATAGACTTCTCTTACTGAAGCTATTAGGAATACGCCTAAAAAGAAGAAGTATGGGGCAAGCTTTTCATCAGCTAATGCAAAAGTAATCATGCTTACAGAACCAATGGCGACTAGCCCTTGGATGATTCTTGGTTTTTTAGCTGGGTCAAAATAATTGGTTGATTTGATAAAGACTATATTTCCTAAATACATTAAGGCAAAACCAAGTAATATCGTTTGTTCCTGTACATTCATGACTAGAAGGGTTAGTGCCATGAACCCCATGAGTCCTTCTTTGGTGATAGTCATGATTTGTAAAGTGTGCCATGCGCTGCTTTGAATTAGCGATTTGATGGTATTTTTGAACATAAGGTCTTTTAACTAGAGAAAAGACTATAAAGGTTTGAGTAATGCGAATCTGATCGAAAAAAAGCACCCATAAAGGGTGCTAGTGTTATGCAGCTAGTGCTACTTGTTTTTCAGTAAGAGAGCTTACGCTCACTACTGAACTCTTGCGAATGTCGATCATGTAGAATGAGTCAACGTTAGGTACAAGCTTGTATACATTTGCTATTTTACTATCAGGAATCCCTTCACTTGAAAGAAGTCCAATGTCGACTAGGTCGGCAGTTGTTAGTAATATTACTTTATCTTCGTTTACGATATTTAACATCCAAGCACCGAGTCTGCGACCTAATGCTTTGAACAAACTAAACACAACACCATTACCTAATATTTCATGGGCTGTGGTTTTAGCTAAACCGTCTACGAGTTCGACGGGTACGCGTTTAACAGATGCGTGCTCGTTTACAGTAAACAACCGCGTTGCCTTGCTGATGGCATGAGTAGCTTCAATGAATTGTTTGATTTCAATATCTGAAATTAACACATTGTGGCTATCGTTAAAAACACCAGTAAAACAGTTGGCCTGATTTGTAGGCGTATATTTTGATAATAAATTAACAAAATTACTCTCCTGCTTATCAGTACCTTTTAGTCCTTGCCTGCGATTAAACTTTTGCATTATATTCTTTGCAAAATTCAAATACATATGACAAAAACCAGGCTTTGACATTATCTCATTGAATATTTCATGAGGGTTGTCACCGTTGATTAATCGCTCATAAAAGTTGTTGAACTTCCCATCTAAGTCAAAAATGACGAAGGGTTCAGTTGAACGTACCTTAATGTAACCGCGACCAATTGTTCCGCAGTATTTTTCTTCTCCTGTTAGCTTTTGCCACTTCCACTTGGTGCCATTTGCTAGGTTTTTAGCCAACTTAGCTTCAAGGCCGTCGTAATGTTTCCATAGGTCATCATATGCAGGAACTTCTTCTAGAACGTCATTTAGGCATGGTTGTTTTTCAACAACCGGAGGTAGGATATTAAGAATATCACTGCCATCCGCCAAACCTTTTGATGTTGCCACCATAATTAAGCGTTCACGATTTTCTAGTGCGCCGTACTCGTTACCAGTGTATACATTTTCTGAAATGTCATAGCCCAAGTTATTTAATACTGAGCGAATAACCTCCATTGAAAAAGTATTTTGGTATCCAGGTACGTTTTCTAGAACAACAAATGCTGGGTTGGCACTTTTAATTATCTCAATAGAGCTAATAAAAAGAGCGCCTGCAATTTCATGTTCTTCAGCACACGCGATCTTGTTTTTAACAAGGCCTGCCTGACTAGCACCAATACACGGAATACCTAAAGCTAACCCATTTACCTGGGATAAAGCTTTGTTGTATACATTAACTGTTCTGACATCACCAAGTAAGAAATAACTTTGATCTGACCATAAGTCTGCGTTATTGGTTAAATTGGAATTGAAATATGGTTCTAACCACTCAATACCAAATTTACAAATAGAGTTTAAATTCATATCTGCAAAACCATCATGTAAACTTCTGTCAAGTATACCACCGCCGGAAAAAGAACTTCCCATAAGGAGTGGTTGCTCATTCTTGATCGTTGATATTAACTTGTTATTTCTTGCAATAATATTCCTCTCAATAACACGATCACTCTCGATTAGTGTTGTTTGAATAAGTATACTAGTTACTGGTGTGCTTGCTACAACACTCGATGTTTTGATCTCGTCAATTGATAATCCCTTTGATATCGCTAACAGCGATACAATTTCGTTACCAGTTTCAGTATCGACAGTTTGCTTAATGTTATAGCCTAGTGACGTTAACACTGAGCTAAAAACGGTCATAATAGTAGATAAGTTGGTTTCTCTTTGCGCCTGTTCTTTCTTAGGTAATCCCGATGGTTTTTCAACCTCGATATTTACAAAAGCAGGATTAGAGCGTTTTAACACTTCAATCGCTGATAAGAACAAAGCGCCGGAGTCGTTATAGTCATCGTCAGACGATATACTACGTTGTTTACCAGCCTTCTTATCTGTATTAATATCAAACTGTGTGGCATCAATAACCAAACCATTAACGTGCGGTAATGCTACTTTACTAAAATCAATCTTAGTTAAATCACCTACAGCTGCTAAGCTTGGTTCTTGCCAAAACTCTGCATTACGTATTATTGCTGATTGTAATGCAGTGGGTTCTAATTCAATTGCAAGTTGGCATGTTATGTTATTTGCAAGTTGTACTAGTCCACAACGTTTAAGCATTTGGGTCATCTTGTCACCTGTAAATAGCGTGCCAATTTTCACCTTTTTGCCGTCATCAAGTACGTCAACAATATCAGTTTCACGAACCTCTATTGCATGTTCAGAATGTACAGTAACAATAAGTCGATCTTTCATTGATACGACTTTCAATTTAACGCCTTTTACAAAACCAGTTGGTAACTGTTTTATCTTTATATCTAAAACAGGCTTATCGCCCTTACCTGAAACTTTGTAAACCTTGTCAAGTGTTTCACCTTCTAGAGATTCAAAATCAAAACTCGTTGGGGTTAGTACAAACTCATTTTCATTTGTAATGGTGCATCGATATTCTTCATTTCTACCGCCAAGGGCGTTTTCAATGAATTTACGAGCGGCCAAATACACTTGGGCTTGAGCATTTTTTTCTGTAACTGTATTTTTTCCGATAGCTACTAATGTAGTCATAGTCTTGTCCTTCAATTAATTTAAGTTAATGTCCAAAATTGAGGCGTGCCTCAATAAAATTAAATAGGTTCAGGAGATGAAGTTTAAAGTGGTGGTGTAAGTGTTTGTGGGAAATGAGGGGATAGTGGTATGTTTTATGTGACCTAGTCAACATGCCAACATTCCGGTATGTTTGCCTGTTGACATGTTCTTATCGTTCTATAGGTTTGCCGAAAATTGCACCATTCGAAATTGTGCTATGACATAAAAACACATCCTTGATGATGGCGGCGACAATGTGGTTACGATGCTTTCCTTTTAATATTTCAAAAAAAGCGCTGTTAATTCTTTTCCCCCAAGAATCAATATAGCTTTCTGAATTACTGTAACACCTTTCAAATACCTCTCTGGTTTGGTTATTCATAATGCCTAATTTTTTGGCTTCATCGTATAACCTTTTAATTGAGAGGAATGCGCAAGTTTCTGCAATTACTTCTTCAATGGCATACCATTGTTTTTGGGTTTTATTTTGATACTGTTCTGTCCTTTTTAAAATTTTCATGGTCGAATGTGATAACTCATGAACCCATGTGCTGTAATAATCTATCTCCGAGCTGAATTGCTCTCGCTTAGGCATTTTTATGAAATCATTTATTGGATCATAATAAGCCTTTCGGCTGTGTTCCAATAAAGTTATTTTGTGAGTTTCTTGATGCCAATTAATTTTTCGTTTTATTAATTCAAACAAATCAGCATTAACCAGTTTAAATTGACTAGTTACATCAAACTCTGCTTTTCTAGCGCCTCTTAGCTTCTCAAGTACAGTATCTTCGTGATCAGTTAGACGCTCTTCAAAGAATTCGATAGGCCATACAGGGATACTAAAAAAGCCTTCGGGATTTTTTTTACCTGTTTCGATAATTGGGCTGGAAAAGTGGCACAAGGGTTGGAATTCGCAATACTTTTCTACGTCATCACTTAGGTATTCGCTAGCCATCGCTTTTGTTACCACAATGCCCGAAAAATTTTCATATGTTTTGTTAATTGCTATTGTTGCATTTAGCTGATTTTTTGAACCCTGATAAATAGACCTTTTACCACCTTTAAATCTCTCAGCGTAAGTGGGCATTACGATCCATTCCTTGTGCCATTTTTTCAGTTTCGATGAATCTTGTGTAATTAGCGAGTTCCACAATTCAAATATATCAAAGTAGGCCTTAGTTAGTTGATCGTCCCCAGCAATGATAGTTATGAGTGTGTTTGCGTATTCTCGTTCATTGCTAAATTCTACTTTTAAAGCTTTCTCTATATTTGTAGCTGTAGAAAACCTTGATGTTTTTATTGCTCTTTTTAGGTGGTATTTCAATCTTTTTGTAACTTCAGTAATTCCATTCTCACTTGGTATGAGTATGCCTATCAATATATCCATAACTATTGTGGTTTCTAAAGAATTGTTCATTTGTCTCTCGATAATATGGTAGCCGCCTTTACGGCTAGATGGCTACAATACAAGAGGCAAAATACAAATGCAACAGAAAGGATCATTAAATTGCGATCTTTTAGTTTTAGAGATCGTTATTGATGATTTTAAGAGTTTTTTATGGGGGTTGTTGTATTTACGAGTGGTGCTGGAAAGTTGAGTTTGTTCCATAGTCGTAGTGACGCCTATGGTTGTAGTGATTACGCTTTAGTTAGTGTCACATTAAATCCTTTGTTAAGCGCCCTCTTTGAGATAGCTAATAAGGTCTTAATGTTATTGGAAGTTCGATGGATGTAATATGTAGCTAGAATGGCAGTGACCTGAAATGGCAGCTACTATATCATCCAGATCGTCTTCGTATGAGTTTGTCGGGTTGTTTGTTTTGCAAAACGTTGAGATGATTTTCATTGTATCTTCCGCGCTTAATCCAGCTTTCATCAGTTGGTAAATTTCTTTAGATAAAGTTATGGAATTGGTGTTTTTACAGAGTAAGGTATTGAGGTTGCCCGTAGCATCTTCAATGTTAAACTCAGAGCGCTTATTGTTTGAGGTTTCTATCATTTTTATATAGCTGTAAAATAAAACTATTATCCCCCGAAGCAGAGGTTATTGTAAGTTTCAGTTATGCGGTGTAACGGTTGTTTTTTAATGCTATTGAGTCAATTTCATAGTGCTACCGCATAGCAAAAAGTTTTCATGATCGGTAATCAATATTGATTGCCAACACAGGTGTGGTGATTGCGCATTAATACTTGTTTGATTTTGAAGTTCACATCACTTGTGATAGTTTGTTATTTATAGGGTAGTTAGTATCATTGGGAAGGTGATATTTATCCCCCCATTCAGTGTGCTTAAGTCGTCAACTTCTCCTCCCCATAAACCTCCCCCTAGAAATGAAAAACCTCAAAACAAATTATGTTTTGAGGTTAAGTAGTATATGTATTATCCTATTATTTGAAGATATTCTGGTTTATATGCCTTTAGCCAGCGCACAATATCACCTTTATTAACTTCACAATAAAAACCACACTTAACTTCTTGTTTATTAACAATAGCTAAATATGAAAATAACTCTTCTGTTGTACTGTCAGAATAATGTTCTGCTATTGTATCTGTAGCGTAATCACCGCCAAAGTTACAAGTTTCTAAGCATTGCAATGATTCTTTGAGGTTGTTGCCACCATTATCTAATTCACTCTGAAAGAAGGATGTCGCGTCAAATTCAATTTTCACATTACCGTCATCGCTATTGCAAGTGGCGTGAATGATTAGCTTGGACTTGGTTCCATCTATATCTCTTTGTGCTTCTAAAATGTCGTTACAGATTCCGTTAAACTCTTCAGTATCCTTAGTTGGAGATACGTAGTAATTAGTTGAAAGGCTAGAAAAAACATATTCGTCTTCTAACTTGTTTAACAACTCAACATCATTGATCATGAGAGTTCTGTCTGATTCTTTTGCGTCACCAATCCAATCATACAAATCACTTATTAGATCCTTGCGATCTGCAAGTTTGTATTCAAGCTTCTCTTCATCAAACAAAGAATTGTCAATACATGTATCACCAATCTCAACGTCAGGCAAGCCCATTAGGTCAAGTCTGCGAGCGTTAATCGGTTCAATACTTGGTGTCTCTTTAGTTGATGCGTCTTCTAGTTGGCTTAAAAAGGTTTTGTACCCATTTTTGTAGCCAGCTTGCAGGCAGACCATGTTTCTTAATTTGTTTTTCTTTTTGCCTTCAAACTTAGGAGCTGGCGGGAATGATTGTTCCCATGCTAGTGCTAAATCTTGTGCTGCTTGATCTACATCTGCAATGGATTCTAATTTTAAGTTGTTCATTTTGGAGATATCCTATTAATTATGACTCTAACTGTGTCCACGTTCTGCAATCAGAGCCCCTTATAGGTTCTCGTGTATGCAATTTATGTTGTGTTTTGAAGTTCTGGCCCACAGATGTGGTGTGAACGGCGAAGGCATCAAATGCCCCATTTAAAGTTGTCGCGTGCTGAAAGCTGCGGAACCTTAGATGTTACAGATAAATATACTCATGCAATGGGGAATGTCAATGGACATGGTTTGTGGGCGGATAAGATGTGTGTAAGTTTATTATGAAATAGGTTACAAGAATTAATTTGGTATGGATTATATAATGCTACCCATATCGAATTAGATTTTTATGGGTAGCAATTTTAAGATTTGAAAGCTTAATTTTATAAAACCGTAAGTGTCATTGGTAGCGTTGTTGATATAGTCCCTGTGAGGTTTCGTATGTCATAACTGGTTTCTCCCAGAAAAACATCGAATGTGAATGCTTGGTCACTACCTGTACCTATGGAGGTGTAGCCAGCTCCAGCAATTCCATCGCTATTTTTTAGCATCCAAACACTGCTTCCCACAACGGTTGTAAATATACCAGGGGAGAAATCTTGTTCGAAGCTATAGTTAGTGCCTATGGTACAGTTTATTGTCACGGTAATCTCAATACCTATGTCATGTACGTCATATAGGGAATCAGGGGATATTTCAGTTGGAACATTGGTGTGTATATCGTGAAGCATGAGCGTTCCTACATCAACAGGCGGCATTGGTGTGACGGTACAATCATCAGGCACGGTATTGTCAAAAGTTCCTGTAAGGGAAACGTTGAAGTTATCGGTTTCCGCTTGAACTGAGATTCCGGTTAAAAGTGATATGGCAAAAATGCCTTGTGTGATTTTCATTTTCACATCCTTGTGATAATAATTTATTTATTGTTTATATACATAAGTTCACTGTTGGAAACTTTTAACTAGTACCGGAAAGCAAAAGCCCCACTATAGGAGTGAGGTTAGGAGCTGAGTTAGTTAGGTTATCGTGCGTTTGTGAACTCGCCGAAATTGCCTGTATTTTCTAGTCGAATTCTTAATTGCCGACTTACTTTGAATCCAATTCTAACGCTTTCGTCTATTTCAACAGATTCACCTGTCGATGGGTTTCTTCCTCTTCTTGCGGCCACTTCAGTGACAAAGAACGAGCCAAACCCACGGATTTCCATTCTCCCTGCTGTCTCCGCAATAGAAGAAATTTGCTGAATAAACATGGAGTGTATAGCTTTCGCTTGTTTTAGAGAGATTTTATATTTTGAAATTAATGCACTACGAAGAGCATCCCTTGTAGATAAGTCACCTTTAATTAAATTCTCAGCGCTAACGGAGTTCTTTCCTACAGTGACGGATAGGCGTTTACTAATTTCTTTATCCTCTCCTGTTTTGGGGTTCCTACCAGGGCGAGCTTCTTTTACTCTGATTGACATCCGGCCAACGTCTTGAATGGGGAAACGTCGCCCATGTGTAATTTCCGACTCAATAAATTCAAATAAAAAGTTGACTAAATCTTTATTCTTTTTACGACCTAAATCAATAATATCGCAAACTCTATCAACCAAAGTCATTTTTGTAATTGTTGGGACTCTTTGTACTTTAATAACCATATCATTGTTCCTTCTTTTTGAACCAGACTAAGTAGTCTGGAATTGTTGCAGGCAAATATTTAAACTGTTTAGCTATTTGAATGCTTTGTTGCTTTGTTAGAAGGTCTAGATTAATGATTTTGCATTGGATGTCAATATCCTTTTGATTATTATGTGTTATCTGGTGTAAGTTTAACCTCTTAGTGTATTGGTATCGTTAATTTTAAAATGAATCTAAGTGGAATAATAGCAGCATGGCTTATAAATGTATTAACTATGATGTGAAGGTTTAAGTCGTTTTAAAAGATATTATTGTTTAGCGTGCTGCGCGGTGAGATATCCCCGTGCCTACCCTCTTTTTTATTGATGGCTTTTTAAAATCACATCTCCTTCGTCAATAACCTAGGAGTATCTTTTATCGTATTAACTCCTCTCCTGTTAATTCGACTAAATGAATCCCTTGCATATGCGCTCTTCGTAATCCTTTGAATGGTTTCCATGAATTCACTTTGTTCGTACTTAAATAATTTCACTTTACGCGTTGTATGATTCCAATAGTGTTCATCGTCTTTACTAAAACCTTCATTCATCTCACTGAACGTGCTAATAAAGGTTATAGCATTAACTTTATGATATCTTGCTATTTCGAACAGTCTATCAGTCTCGGCGTAAGTGGTGACGTAAATCGTTTTACATGCATTAGAGTATAAATAAGTATATTTACCATCGACATCCGCTTTTACGTCGCTAGTAGTTTTATTTGCTTTTAAAGATTTATATAAACACAACCTTTCTTGCTTAGCATCCCTACCAGGCGCATCAAAAAGTATACTTAAGCTATGATCGACAGATTCATCATCCCAATCAATATTTCTATTGCTTTTAAAGTGCTCAAGACGATCTTCTTCAGTAAATCGCACATAAGGAACTACCGACGTATCTGTTTTAATTTCACCTTGAAGCCATCCAAAAAGGTTTGTAGTATCTAACCTAATAGCCGGAAGGCTATTGTGCCAGCCACTTTGGGGGAAGGTGTTATCAGTTATTGTCTTTTCAAATTCCGATATTTTATCTCTCAATTCATTTTGCGTTAAATTAATTTTAATGAAACTCACGCAATGCTCAATAATTTTTGCACTGTCTATAACTTTATCTCTTAGTAAATCTATGACGGTAAGATTCTTTCCGTGGCATGCCAACAACCATAAACTATAGACATCGTTACCTTTTAATTGGTTAATAACTGGAAACTGAACAGCCCACGCTAGATCTAAAATATCTCGTGAATTGGTTTGCTCAATACTGGATGCTTTAAGTAGCGAAGATAATTCCGGCAATAACGGCTTAATGTACTTTGAATCATAAAGCTCAGGCATGTTTTTGCAAAGCATAGTAAGTTGCACGTACAAGTTTTTTTTGTTTTCGTAATTTCGCATATCCATCTCAAGTAGCGTGTTTATATATAGCTGATAAAGGGAGCCGACATTCCCTCTATAGGCAATAAAATCTTCTTTAGATGCAATGAAATTATGTAAGTGAACAATGTGCAATAATTTATTCTGATACTCTTTGTCTCTATCCAAAGACACAGTATTTAAAAAATCTTGAATAACACTTAAAAAACTACTTATATCAAACTTGCTGATGATTTCAATAACAGCTAACGAGAGCTTTTCAATATTTTCCGGTGTCAATTCATTCACCCTCATCTGATGCATAAATTTACTTTTGATATTTTTAAGTGATTTCTTATCAATCTCGCCAAAGATATCAAAAGAACAAGTCTTCCCTACTTTAATAGAGGAAATAAACTCCTCTAAGTTTTGTTCATACAGCTCTGGATGATGCTCTCCAAAAAAACCTAACGCCAATTCATCTAGGGTTTTCCCATATTGAGGTTTATCGTCGTTAACAGCAAAGCCTACTTTTTGAACGAAACGTTTATCTTTGAATGCACTTTGAATAGCTTTAACAGGTAAGAAGTCTCTAATGGCTGTTGCAAATAGCAGGAAAGGATACTTGGAATTAGTGGCTAGAAATATGTCAATTATGTCGTCTGCATTGACCAAAAGAGAAAAGGAACAAGAGCAAGACCTCCTGACAGCTCCTACAATTATATCCTCGTGGGGCTTTGAAATGGACTGTTCTGAAGCTATTTTATTAACAATATCCTCAATAGCCACACTAATCTTATTATTTAACACCCCTAGTTCAATCGCACCATCAAGATACTCCGAAAGCTCACACAACTCTGACTGTAGAATATCTTCTGATGAAACACCTAAATATGTGGATTGTTCTTTCAGAAAGTCTTGCAAACTAATAGACTTTTTTTGTTTAACTGCATTCCAACGAATAACGCCCAAATCGCCAGCCATCTCTTTTATTGCTAGACCAATGATAGAGTCTCTATCTTGCAGAACATCAAGCTTCTTATCTACGCACTGACTTCTTAATTCTGAATATGTTAAATCTCTTGCAGTGCTTGCAAAATACTCTCTGAACGAGCTAAGAGTGCCTTGATAATTGACAACTCTCATCACACAACGAATGGCTTCATCCATTTTACTTGCTGTCTTAAATAACTTTCCACCGTCCATAATATGCCTCGAAGTACAAAAAGAGCGAACCAGTAAAATGAAGAGTAAGTTGTTCGCAAGTACGACTTATTCTTCGTGAGATATGCTATGTCAAAATTTGCCTATCTGTCATGATTATGAGGTATTAGATGTTTGGCACACCACCCAGCGCCCCTGTCATGTACTTTTGGTAAATATTTGCATCTTTGCGCAAGCCTTTGATTTCGTCAACTCTGTAGCAGTCATCTGGCACTGTGATGGCAACTTGATGTTGAGACAAGTGCGCAATTATGTCTGGATGAAAAACTGAGAAGATTAGTTGAGATTTGTTTTGATTTGTTGAACTGCATTTTATGAGGCTAATTATATATTCTACTAGAAGCGGGTGTACATTGTTATCCAAATCGTTATAGACCACTAGTCCGCCACTTTCCAATGCAGGGAGCAATTTGTGTAAGAGTATCATGATTAGTTTAGTGCCATGGGACTCGTATTTGAAGTCTAGCTTCATTGCACCATTGTCAGTTTGGTGAATTCCATAAGCTTTATATGGTGATTTAATGTTTGATTCATCTTTTTCAATTTTAACTTCGTTAAGGCCTAGATCTAGTTTGGAAATAATTTCATTGAGTTTTACCAGGTCTTTGGGGTTGTTGTAATAGTATTCTATCACTGGTGCAAATTTAGCTTCAGTATCGGTAAGTTCACCAATAGGGCTGAGGTTGTGAAAGACATTATTGAATAAATTAATAATGTCTTGGAAAGGAGAAGCCTTAAATGTGCGGGTGTAACCAATAAGTGAGATGTTTTTTGGTAGCTATCTATTAACGCTCTGCTTAAATGGATTTTTTTTGATTGGAAATTGATCTGTTCGCTTTCATTTTCTCTTATGAATACATAACTGAATTGGCGACTAGTTTTTTTATACAAAGCCTCTCTGACTACAAGTTGCTTGAAAAGCTTCAGTTCATATCTATATAGTATGTCGCCAACGTAGAATTCCAATTGGAGTTCAGTTGGTTTGTCTTGTTGGGTCATGTGTGCTTCTGAACGAATGAGGTTCGGGTTTTGTTCAGGTGATGAATTTGTAATGAAGTCTGTTAAGAAAGTTAATGCTTTTAAAAGATGTGTTTTACCCGAGCCTCCGGCACCTATGACGCATAGAATTTTGTTTAGCCTTACATTATTAGTTATATCGACATCAAAGTAAGTAGGCTCATCTTTATTATCTATTTTGAATGATACTTCGTTCTTTGTTTTAAATGACAGGAAATTTGTCAGGGTAAGTTTTGATATCATAGTGAGCCTTAATTTGCGATTATTCGACAAATTATAACCAAGTACGATACAAAAGCAACAAATAAGAAACTTTCTATACCATAAGATAAGTTTAGATGGTCTTTGTCTTCCTTAAAGCTAGGCATAACTACTTATTGAATTTGTTTTTTTAAACCTATATTGTTCTCATCGTCTTTAACGGACAGCGCTACGGCGTTGGCGAGCTTCCGCCAAAATAGACTACTAGATTAGATAAAAACTAAATCATATTGTTTAACTTTTGGATTTAGTAAACGAAGCAAATCCATAAAAATGAGTATAAACGAAATGAAATTAATTAATCATTGGCAGGAATTAACTGCCACTAATGACGTATTTATTGCGCCTGTAAACACGTTAACCAAAAACATCCGCAGTAATTTTATAGCTAAGAATGAGTGGATTGACGGTGAAGTAGAGTGGGACGGTATTTACTTTACTACAGATTTTTGCTTTGCTGACTACAAAGACTTGCAAGAGTTATTTGAGAGCAGTCGATTTAAAATTGAAGCAGATGATATTAGCGCCTGCCAAACGTTATTTAAAAAACATCCTGACATTTTAAATCAAACAAGGGAACTACAGCCAAGTACAGTTAATGAAATCATTGCATTATCTCTTGGTTGTAAGAAAGGATTTTCAAACTTAAAGGCTGCAATCAAGTCCGGTTCAGAAGCTAAGTTTAACCCCGTCAATATCGACTTTTTTAAAATAGCTAAGATACATCAGCAAAAGAAGATAGATTTTACATTAAGGCCTTATGCAGCCCTCTTTACTGCACTTTGCCAATCACAATGGCATGCTGCTATCTTGCTACAGATGCTCGGTGCATTCTTTACCTGGTTTGCTATTCTCGATCTGCACTTTACAAATAAGTCACGCAGCAACTATTGGCTTATTAACCATAAACCCAGTGAAGATCAGGCTAAAGCTATCGTTGAAGCGTCTAAGTCAGATATAGACTTTGAAAAGTACATCACTAACTACATGCACTTTAAAGGTATACCGGATATCGACTTTACATCGAAGGACACTTTTGAAACAGATACCCCAAACTACCTAGCGTTTACTGCACTTCATCTAACCAAGCCTACTACTGATGAGCCATACCCATCAAAAGTTCTCGAAAAGAATTGTGTTGCTATGTATGACAGAGATTTGTTAATTCATTTGGATTTGAACAGCAAAGACGATGAACATGTCAATCTACTTACCTCGACGGCCTACCTCTCTCTTGATGATGTAGATTACGAACATAAACTTAATTACAAAGACATTCTTGTTGCAACCTAAGAAAATCCTAAGCCCAGCTTTCTGGGCTTAGGATTTTATTCTAGATAATAGCGGGAAAACCCCGTGTTCAGAGCGAAGTGCAGTTGCTGGGGTTTGCAAGTTGAACATTTAAGATAGTGCTGTCCCTTATCTGGTGGATTCTGTGTGTTTTAGTCGTTGAGACTTGTTTATCATTTCGCCAATGCCCCAGTATAATGCTCCTGCGCACCAGCCAACCCCATGTGCCATATGGCTTACATGGCCTTTAGAAATTATTTCAAGGACGATTGACATTCCGATAAGGTATCCGTTTATACTTAGAAATTGACCTTTTAGTTTTAGGCTTCCTATCGCCATTAACGACATGGTTATTGTGGAGTAACCTAGTCCCGCTGAGTCCGCTAAAAAGTAAAGAGGTAGTGCAATTATCAAGGGCATTATGATATAAAATGCGACAGCCTCTTTGTTGCTTTTAAAGCAGCACTGGTGGTAATACATTATGGCTAATATGTTCATGCCAAGATGTAGTCCAAACCCATGTAGAAACTGTGTGGTGTATGCTGTCCAAGGGGGAGTGTCTTTCTGTGGATTGAGTATATATGAATCGGTAAACCCTTCAGTCGACTGCGCTAAGTATATAATCAGGAGTAGAGCGCTAATTGCCCATACAGACCAAGGTAATTGTTTTAATTCTTTTACTGAAATCATGTTTATTTTCTCTCTTGTTATTTTTGCTAAATCGAAGGTTGATATGGATTAAGTGACTGAAGATATTGTCATCATCAAATAATCCTCTCATTCGTTTCTTTGTTGTTTCTACCTCGCCAATTCAACCCACCCTAAGTCTATTAGTTCGTATAGTGGCGCGACACTATTGACTTCAACGTGTAGTTTTTCCCAGCCTTCGGCTCTATCAGGGAAGTCGTCAATCATTTGCTGGAGCCTAGGATCTTCGTTGACCTTGTCGAGCATGCCCTGATCTGTCAAAAATTCTTTTTTAAATGCTGCACAAGCAACATCATATTCAGTCGACGTACCAAACAGTTCGTCAGTCTTTTTGTTTAAGTAGACATAAAAATAAGCACTTTCGTTTTCGTGGTTGCCTATATAGGTAACAAATTCAACGCCGTTCTTGATGTTTTCTAAAACGATTCTGAAGAAGCTTCCCGATTGGTTGGTTAGTCGGCCACCAAGTGTTACATCATCGCCACGTTTCCACACTCTAACTTTATTGTAGTCATCACCTTTAGACCACTGCATATAGTCGCCAGCATATAGCTTTTGGAAATCATAGCCCAAGCTTTTTAGTTCGTTATATTTACCAATGAACTTGATGCGAGAATTTGTTTTTTGTTCTGACATTATGAGGCCTTAATCTAATTGCTGGCGCTGTTATATTTGTTTACGCAGTATATGTGGCTTAGTGATGACAATATCTAGCTCACTTTTCACTAGCTAGTATGGTATCTCATAATAATTATTTAAAAAAGGACTAGGTTAAAATGGAAAGTTCTTGTCATGGTTGGTGAGTAAACGGAGGGGTTGTCTGGTGATAGTAAAAAAAACACTAATCTGAATGAACAGGTTAGTGTTTTAATGTAATTACCTTATTCGCTGATTATATTCAGATAAATAAGTCTGTGGTGTCCGGTATCACTACTTGCAATGTAGTGCCTTTAAGGTGGTGAATAGTGCCTACAGGATCGTAGTCATTCATTCGCGGTTCCCAATCACTTGCGTGATAGTCCATCCCCAGGGTTAGTTCTGACATTTGATCTTCAAAAGACTGCCCGTTTCCACATAAGTAGTGTCGGGTGTCATGTAAGTTGGTGACGATGATATCTTTGATCTTAACGTCATCATGACAAGCAATTTTACTTTGAAGCATTTTAAGTTGTTTAATGCTCAAACAAGTGACCTTTGCTTTTTGGTTGTTTTTCATCAATACAACAGAAGCTATTTTTCGACGTCTATGAAAGAGCGATTGTAGTGCTGCTGGTGACATCTGGCTGTAGGTTCTGTCAAAACAACTAAATTTATCGTTAAGTTCCCAGCGGTTCTCGAACGGTACTCCGAAAGTCTGGAATTCATTTATGGCTTCATCTATAGTATTTAGCTCAATAGTTTGCATTTTTTTGTCCTCGATTAATGTAAAAATATTTGTACTAGTAATATATAGCGACAATAGGCGAGAACATTAATGTGAGATGGTGGTGGAATACAAAAAACCAACTATGATTCTAGCTCATGGGGCATGCAACTTATCTCCTATGCATGTCATTACCCAGGCTATTCACCTACTTAACTTTACTCAACATGAGTTAACTTAAAAAAGGACATCGTATGACACTTAAAAGTGACATCTATAACATCTATGCGCACCAAAGCCACGTTGCAGACTTACCTGAAGACTTTCTTAAGCGATTGCTTAATACGTTTTTTGACAAATCTTATGGTGATGATGAATGTTCCAGCTTTGCTAAGTTGCATGAAGATGGAGATAAGGCCTACCATTTATGGATAGATGCTAAAGAGCAAAAAGACAGATGTGAAGAAAGCGAATTTCGCTTTATATTTGCATTAGCAGAAGTTTCTCCTAAGTATGATAAAACCAATACGCATGATTTCTTGAATTACATCGATATTGGCAACAACAGATGGGAGTGGGTTTTTTCTGAACTTGATGAGCTCATTGATACGATAGTTGAGGAAATTCCAAACTTTTAAAAAATACTAACCACCTTCTTGGTGGTTTTTTACTTAGGCACATTAAAAACGAAAAACTTTGGGGGTGTCTATAGCAATCATAAAGGCCTACCCGTTACGGCTAAAGCTAACCGACGCAATCTCTTGACACAATCCATATAATCAGTTTTACTATGCAACCATAGGGTGTTACTCATGTCCTGCGGTGCTGCCAAGTCCAAGCCAAAAGAGTTAACCTTACAAAAAAACCAAAACAACAATTCATTTGTTGCATTAGGTAAGCAGCGTTCCTATTGCTAATTATCAGTGAGGTTTTTTATTCCCTAGTGTTTAGCGGTGTTTGTGTATTTTAAAAGACACAGTAAAGTCATTTTTTAAAATTAGTGGGGAGTTGGGTTATTGCATTGTGCCTTTTAAACTATAGCTTTTTTGGGGTGATTATTGCTTGAAACACCCTCTTCTCTATTTTCTTTCTATTTACCTGATTATTGACACCTCTGTGTTTTCAACCTCTGGTTTTAATCCATTATTACCCCGCTTTATGACGCTTACCTCCATGATATTCCCGATTCATGCTGTTTTCACTGATTTGTCGATGTTTTTTACACTATTTGAATAGCCCTGTTTTTTGAGAAGAAAGAAAAGAGAAGAAGAAGAAGAGAGAAGGAAAGAGGAGAGGAAGAAGGAAGTGATGAAATAAACAAGACAAATGGCAGTATTATTACACGAGATATTTGAAAGTATCTCATGTAATGTGAGGACATTGAAATCTGAGGTCTAAAACAGGAAGAACGTAGGAAGAATGCAAAATATAAAATAGTGGTATAAAAGACTTAAAAACGATACTTATCAAAACACACGAAAGGTGGAAAAAGAAACGATTAATAGAATTTTGAAAACGCATGAAAGGTGGAAAAAGAAACGATTAGCTGAATTATAAAAACGCATAAAAAAGCCTCATAATTGAGGCTTAGTAAGGTAAGGTGGCTAACCTAATAATATAAGTTGATTTATCCTTACAGATTCATCAATAGATATTACTGTTTGATCATCTATTAGCAATCTCTCTGCTATATCTTCACTAGATGTCGCGTGTTCTAGTATTAAGTCGACACGGCCTCTGATGTCAGTCAATGGTGTAACTATTGCCACTAAATTTCTTTTCTTGGTTCCCATAAATAGTCCTTTCTGCGTTTCGCGCAATTAATTGTAGATTCTCACATCTAAATATGGTCGATAGTGGGGAGATTAAAATTTGGGTTTTATGTATGCTGAGTCTGATGTGTGAACACCCCCTTCTCTGTTGTAGTTTTAAAATATCGTGGTTAAATTAGAATCAATTGACTCTTGCAAGAATTTGGGTGATCATTGGAATTCATCTATATATTCTACTTAGTTATCCTTATGTGTGAATGCATAAAGGTTAAACCTAAAGAGTTTTAAAATAGATAAGTTTTAAAATAATTTATTAGGAAGTGGAATGTATAGGTTTTTAAAATGCAAATATAAGATATTAAGACTTTGGTGCTGGTATTTGTTTAGCGTAAAGCGAAACCGAAATCACTGGGATCTAGACCGCTCTAATAGGTGGCGATACGGATGGGAGTCCACTACAAAGACTACTCATAGTAAATTGCATAAGAGGTTTGATTTGTGTGTTCGCCTTTTCGGTAACGAAGTTGATAATTACCCCATTTAAATAATTAGCATGGAAGTATGTAGGTCAATAAGTATGATTGAAAAAATAGACTTAGCAAAAACAATTGATGACTGTGTCTTAAGTTTGAAGCCTAAAAGCTCTAATATAACTGAAGAACAATTCGATATCATTAACAGCGAGTTAAAGAATCTATTGCTTAGCTTAAGTAAAAATAAAAAGCTAGAAGGAGTCATTATGCAATTGGCAATACTTAATCCTTTAGGATGTGATGATTTCATAACTTCTTTGTTTATTGGGGGAAGCGAATCTGACCTGGATTTGGTACAAGCGGCTTTAAGAACAAGCCCAATTAATCCTATGAACCCTTAAGAGCCTTGAATCAAAATGCATAAATTAAAGGAGCATAAAATTAAATATATAACCTTTTATATATATGACGATACTGAAAATACGAGTAAGCAGTATGCCTGAAAATAAAGAGCTTTCAATAAATTTACCAATGAGAATCGCTGTTGAAATTGAGAAGCATTTAAATAGAGTGAATAGATCTGATTGTGTCACTGATGGTGCTTTAAGTAACGATTCTTTATTTTTAAGTGCTGCGATAGTCAAAGAGATAGATAAAGTAAATAAGGCAATTACGCCATCCGAGTAAGGAATAGCTAATGAGAAAAATATTTTTATACATCACAGGCGCTCTCGTAGGGCTTGGCTTGTCAGAAGCATTCATGAAAGGTGACTTTATTGCAGGTTTCTATTTTCTATTAGTAGGCCACGTGTTTTTTGTAGCAACTTATTTTACTTTAATGTCTGATTTTAAAAAGTTAGCAAAAAACTCACTCTCTAAAATAAAAAACATGATTGATAAAATCGACAACAACCATCCATAGACAATTTTAGGAATTTGGAATGAGAGAACACAGTGAATTAACAGATTACGA
>Ga0105359_10001426_pt1 | contig 20174 bp, 14 predicted proteins | sample GOMGulsemesocosm_6_FD_83659 | JGI IMG/M metagenome (GOLD analysis project Ga0105359, IMG submission 83659) | Methane-oxidizing microbial communities from mesocosms in the Gulf of Mexico - GOM8C Gulf of Mexico | ecosystem: Environmental > Aquatic > Marine > Cold seeps | place: Gulf of Mexico...
AGTAGTTATCGCGTTCACATCGTTTAATAATTGCTCAACAGAACCCAGGCTTAAACACGATATAACAGGGAAGGAAATAATATTGATATGATATGAAAGATCCTTAAGGGGCAGTATTCATAATGCTACACAGTAGCTTTGCATCTCTACATACGCCTGCGGGTGAGTAGCAAAACTCAGCATCAAAATAAGCCAGGAATTCTTAAGTCATGAAATTATTCCCTGCTATTAGTAACATCATCTGCTTTGATTTTGGCGGTCTTTGATGTAATGCTTATTGATTGAGCACTAGCAACCCAAACAAAAAACAGCTTAAACCACTAATTTACTGAGCATGTATTTTCAATTCGACTAATCTGAGCGATGATAAACAATGTCAATCACTGCGTATTTCACGCCAGGAAAGGCGTTTCCCTACGGTCGTTGGCTGATACTTCTGACTGAGTATCGTCGCTAACTTACTTTCACCAGCATCAGTGACTTTACCGCTGTTGATCACGATTAATTCTTTGTCTGTTTCTGCCCCTGAACTGTCCAGGACATCGACAAAAAGTGGCGCCTGACCACTGGCGACTTCCAGGCCTGAAACACTGACACTGATAGTTTGCCCATTAACTTCTACTTCGACGCCATCGGTGTCGTCAATATTTCCATCACTGTTGATGTCGAACGCTTTGTAATCAAATCTGGAACCTGTTTCTGCTGAGAGTTCCATCAAGAAATTCTTCGAGTTTGGCAGACAAGGGTCAGTGAAGTCCGATGTTTGTGCAACAAAAAATATACGCCCGTCACTAAAGTGTGACGCGCCATCAGTACTGTCCCTGTAAACCGCTTTGGCAATAACTTGTTCACCCAACTCTTGGTAGACAGTATCTGCACTTGCGCTCGCCTGGGTGATACTGTTATCGACGGGTTGACGTAAATCCATAAACCAGCCCTTGGCTGTTGTAGTGTATTCATTATCGCTGGTGATTCTGACTTCTCTGTGCACATCTTCTGAGCCAGGCACCGAAAAAGCGACATCGCGCTGGAAGACAATACTTTGTTCTACTAGCTGTGCTCTCGAAGAGATCGCAGCTCCGCTATCTTCTAAAGCATAAAATGTTTGCAAACCTATATTGTTAGATTGAGTATCGGATGCTTCTAAAAACTTGCCTGTACCAAAATAAATCATTGTTTTCTGACTCAGGGGCAACTTTACAACTGTCAGCGGCACTGTAATTGGTTGGGAATTACCGTCCCTGTCTGTGGCGGTAAATAAACTTGTGCCCTGAAAATCTTGATTATCAATTTCTCCCCACTCATTGACGGCAGTGGGGCCGCTGGCACTTAGATCAAACTTCCAGACATTACCAAACAGATCTCCTGCGTAGAGGTAGTCAATCAGGCCGTCCTGACCCGGCACCATTAGGTCATTTTCGAGCTTCACGGAGTCTATCCCAGTAACCGTCGCCATGCCATTTGCGGTATTTTGATCACCAGATTCAGCGATCCCGACCCCGGTTGATAATTTTTTTACAACGCCACCAGTTTCTATATCTAACAGATAAATAATTGCATCGCCGCTTGTACTTCTATGTAAATCACTCTCTATCCCAGAAGTACTGTTATAGCCATTGGCTAAGACTACATAAAACTTGCCGTCGTTTAAGCGCATAATTTGCGGCTCAGAGTAAGTAAAACCCAGGTCGGCGTCATCTTCATCACTAAACTCCCACTGGAAGAGCTTTTGTGCCGCGGATGCGTTATTAGCAGGACTAGTATCGGTAACATCAATGGCATAAATGCCTTGGCCACCTCTGCCCAGTCCTCCCACCAATAATGTACGCCAGGCATTGTTGGAATACACATCTTTAATGCTCTGTGATCCATCGACAAAAAACCGGTGCTGGTAATCAGGGTCGGTCAATTCATTTAAGTAAGGCAATACTTTGGTGGGAATATAGGCGAACTGCTCCAGACCGGTATCCGCATTAAAGCCGTGTAACATTCCATCGTTAGCCCCAACGTAAATCATTGGATTACGATCTTTAGTTAGCTGGTAAAAAGCTTCGTATTGTACGGCATAAGGGTCATTTTGATAACCGCTTTGTGCAGCTGGAGCAGGCACAAAAACAGGAGCAGAATTGACCACATCTCCCATGATCAATTCATTGTTGGGTGCAGGCGTGTTATCTCTGTAGTTTGATTGGGAATCGTCTCCCCTAATGTACATCAGCACTTGGTTATTGCCGACTATGTCGACCAACGCGGTACTGCTTTCATTAAATAAAATACCCTCATCCAGCCCGGTAAAGACCACCCTCTGAACATGGTTGATATCGTGGGGCGCTGTCCAGGTTGGTGTCGAGGATACTGCATAAGTACTAGGGTCTATGCGCAATGCGAACAGCTCTCCAGCCCAATTTTTTTCTGTATAGCGGGTCTGGTATATGTTTAGCCCAGCCGAGAGCTGAGAGCCACTGGCGCTAGATCCAGCGACAGAGTAACTAGTGTCAGTTATTTTTTGCAGGGCGTTACTAAAAGATTCAGCAAGGCCTGTAGAATCATTGGCTGTATAATACTTTCCATGCCCATAACCCTCTTTTTCCGCTGCTTCTTGTAACATAACGGCCGCGTTACTCGTTGCATCTAAAGTGAAAGCTACTGTATAAGTCGACATGTTTTGCCGTGGAAACAGACTGTCGTTATAACTTTTACCCGCCTCATCCAACTCAGCGGCACCGCGCAGGTCCGTCTCATAGGCATATTGCGCCATATCGTCTAAAAAGAAATATTTTGCTTTCCAACTTTGGCTATCCATTGGATATCCGTCTTCTGTGAGAGGGCTTAAATCGTAATTTCCAGTGCCATCCTCATTGCCATTTTTATCTTTAAAACCTGGAAATTGATCATCTAAGTAAGGTGCACCATCAGTTAGCACAATAGTGAAGTTTTTCTGACAGCGATACTGAATAGGGCTGGCTCGACCTAAAGCTGAATCCGGTTTATATACCGAGCTACCATTGCGAAAATATTCAATGACTTCGTAGTAAGTACCAGCTAACGCCGTCGTCAAAAAAGTGTCTAAGCCTGCTATATGTTCACCTAAGTCTGTTTGTCCGTCACTAGTAGGGATAGGTATTTTGCACTCATAGGCAACCTCTCCACCATTGCCTTTTTTTACCCACCCCATGTTCCCATTATTTTTCCTGCCCCAGACTACATTTCCAAGATTATTATTAAAGAGAGCCAAGCAAAAACGCACATCGGGGGTATTGTTAACCAGGTCAACTGCTACTTCTTTAGCTATCGCCAGGCGTGTTCGACCGTTAATTTGATTGTTTTTCATGCTGTTAGAGTTATCAAACAACAGCATTACGTTAGGCTCGACAAAACCAGAAGTCTGCAGCGGGTAATTCGGGAGGTTGAGTTCTGCGGCATTAAGAGAGACCGCCGCACTAATATAGAGCGTTAATACACTGAGTTGAAAATAACGTTTTGACACCATGTGTAGTCTCCCAACACTTGGACAATAATCATAGACAATGGCTCTGTTAGATATAAACATTAGGTCTCTCAAGCGACCCTAAGACCGAGTTCACCTTTGCCAGCGCTGTGGCCCTCATGTTGATCAACAATTGCAAACTGTCCGATGCGTGTTTAGTTCTATACGCGACTTCAGATAAAGTTCATCACAGAATAACCCGTCAAATCAATATTGACAATGAATGAAGATAGAAAATTGATATAATTCAATATGCTGTAATGCCCCTGACGTAGAAGAGTAAAATCTTAGAAGCCGAGCTAAACAGTCTGAGGCTTTGATCTAGATAACTGATGAAGGGAGTGGAGTGGAGAAAAATATCAATGTCACATAAAAGTAAGTCATCTTGATTGTTTGTATGATGCTGTTATTCCCTTGCTCCTATTATTGTAGGATATAGGTTACTTTTGATTTTTAAGATACCGGGTCTTCCTCCAAAAAAACGGCAAACTTTGTCCTACAAAAGTGCACACTAAATCTCTGATTTGATAGATAGATTGTTTTTTACTCACTAATGAAGTTCTAACATCAGCATATTGGCAGCTCTATGAAAAAGAATTTTTACGTCATTAGATCATTATGTTAAGTGCTTCGAATGACCAATCTATAGTATGCCCCTTATCGACGTTCTCATGCTGGCGTGCGTTTGCGTCTACTTGTTTATAAAAATACTGGCGTGCACCAATTACTAATGTGTGCCTTATTTTACGGGTTGAATCTGATGCTGAGAGAGTTAGCTTTTGGATTAGCTGCAACATGACCTAAAAGAGCGTAGATAAACAGAATCACTCCCGTCATTTCCATAGATTCCTCCAGCGCATTCCAGAGGTTGTATGCCAGAGTATTAAGTTGATCGTTTTCCTCATAGTAAATGGTTGCCCACTCAACACCCACTGCGCCACCTATGTATATGATGCCCGCCACTACAAACAGCCTCCTTGTGCGGGTAGGTAGTGCCCACAGAAACGGTAGATACGCAGCTGCCACCAACAAAGTAATAGCTATTCCGAACGTCGTCCAATGAGTGTCTTGAACCATTGTATTTACAAATTCGTGAAAACCGATCAATTCATCCAGAGATAGAATGTGAAACCCTATCCCCAGCATTAGCCACCATCGGTACCAGGCCTGAGATCCGCGACGTACAAATCTAGATTGTAGTAAAGTTAATTGGCCAGCGGCAAATAAAATCAGGGTGCTATACCAAGTACCCAAGCTCTCTTCCTCGTCCAGATCGAAAAACTCAAAATATAGCCACTCACTGGTATCGATTAAGTCCCTATACCAAACCAGCATCGCTACAATATGGGCCAGAGTCAGGCTGAGCGCTATCACAAGCAGGAAAATGCCCACCCTGTTGGCTGTTATTAATTGTATTTCGCTAGTGTTGGGCATATAGGGTAGTTTCCTGCATTATTTTCTACGTCTGGGTGAATCGGGTACCGACACTTCCAGACCAGACACTCGCAAAGTGCCTGTTTATCCTGTTTGCAATAGTAAGCTCATTATTCACTATAATACTCTCGTGAACGTACAGACATATTGTGATTGGTAGAGACCCAAGCGATGATAGTTATGTTTATAAAAAATAAGCTTATCCTACATCTAAAACTGTTTGCCCATACATTAGCGAATTTCTCGCCAGGAAATTCGACCAGAAATTGGAGGGTCTTCTGATTTCGACAATATTTTAGTCTCCAAAGTGGCGTCAGAACCTTGCCTGACTAAGATGGTATCCCCATCATCTTTGTCGATTAGTGCCGCGCCAACGGTTATATTTGTATTTCCAGTACCGGACTTTACATAAGTAGTAACCTTACCTTGGGGATCAGTGATAGTGACTTTGTCTTTGTCATCTACAACGCCATCACCATTTTCATCGCTTACCGGTGTATCACCTGCCCTGCCATCCAGTGCATTGAGGATCATCGTCCAGCTGGTTCCTCCTGGTTCACAGACGTTTGCAGAAGGTATTAAGCTAAAAAAGATCACTTTTGTATCATAAAGCAGTGCTTGTAGAACCACTTTTTCTCCGTTTGCTGCAGGAGTATTACCAGACACTGTGGGACCTTGAAGATCGAGATACCAACCCATTTTTTTGCTAAAATCAACCGTGTTATTAGAGGTTATCCGATAGCTGCCAGTGCTGACGTTGTTGCTCTCATACAAGATTGACTGCTTTACTAATTCGTCGCGATCACCCACTGGGCCTTTGCCGTCATCTTGTACGCCATAAAAGCTCTGCAGCGGTTCGTTGGGGAATACTATGTTGTCTTGTGACTCAAAATACTTACCGGTACCAAACAGCAACATGTAGCCATCGATGGGGTGCTTGTTGATCGTCGGAGCGACGGTAATAGGCTGGGGTAAAATAACCTCATCACCGTCGTCGTTGGTAACCGTGTAATTAGCACTGAATAGTGGTGCAGGATCTGAATCGGAGCTTTGAAAGGCAACTTTCCAGTTATTTGCACTACCGTCCAATAAATCAAATTTCCACATGTTACCTTGTAAATCACCGGCATAGGCATAGTCAGCGTTGTGATCGTTATTGGTATCAACAGTCGACACTTCAGACAGACCATTGATACCTGTTGTTTGAGTATCTATTTTTTTGATTAGAGCGCCGCTCTGCAAATCGACCACATACAAGATTGCATTAGCGTTGGGATTAGCGGAGGGGTTTTCACGGCTGTAGCCATTTCCGAAAACGGCCGCCCATTTGCCACTGTTCAGCCGAACAACTTTAATCTTCTTCAGCTGCACCCCTAAATCTGCAAAATCGCTGTCTTGCGCCGAGATCTCCCAGAGTACATCAGAAGCAGAGAAGTTATCCGGATCCGATATATCTAAAGCAAAAATAGTAGAGCCGCCCCTGCCTCTTGAACCCAGTAATACTGTTTTCCAAGAGGAGGAAAGATAGGCATCGGCGATAGTCACCTCGCCGTCAACAAAAAATCGATGATGATAAGCCGGACTGCTAAGCTGCGCTAAATCCTCTAAAAATGTACCTGGTATGTAGCTGAAAAGCTCAGCACCAGTTTTAGCGTTTAATGCGTGTAACATCCCATCATTAGCCCCGAAGTAAAGTGCCTCTGTACGGTTTTTATAGTTACTGGATTTTCTGAAAGCACTATAGCTAAGTCCTTCAGTACCGGCCAGCGAGCTAAGACCATAATCATGTTTTTTATCTAGGGAGGGAGTGGAGTGGATAACATCACCAAGTAGCGAGGCGCGATTTCTGAAACCGCCGCCTTTTCTTTGTTCCTTGTTGGTTACGCCGCGCAAGTACTCGACTTGATCGCTACTGATTTTTGATTGTTGGCCACTAGATAAGTTAGCGTGTTTAAATTCGATACCAGTACTTGCGTTGTGCGAATAAATTTTTCTAGCTGCAGCCGTCGGTAACTGCTCACTGGCGCGCCATTTTTCCTTGTTTAAGCTGACACTTTCATCTATTTCATAGGCAATTATTTCGCCAGTCCATTGGTTACTGGTAAAAGTAGGCTGGTATAATAGTGATCCCGTCTGCAGAGTATTTGTGCTCAGGGCGACGCCAGCACCCGAGCCAATGCGAGCATCTATCTGATCAAGCGCATACTCCAGGCCACTGACAATACGCTGCGGACTGCTTGCCAGTACATAGTTATCCGGAGAGCCGTCGCCATCTTTATCCCACTCCCGGTGACTACCATCATTGTTTCTCGGCGTACCATCGCCGTCTGCATCGATGAAGCCTCCGTACTTGCCTGCCAGCCACAGCATGTTAGTTTTACCGGTTAAAGGATTGGACGAATACTCTTGTGAATCTATCATAAACGTAGTGATGGTTTGCTTGTCTGCATGATCGCTGCGAATATCTTGAGTATTGGCATAGTGAGCCAGGCCGGCAATGTAATACGACGTCTGTCGACCTTCTGAGAACACACACTTGCCTAAACTCTTAGTCCCATTGGCGCATATTTGGCTATTTAAGTTTTCCAATGTGCCAATATGATCTGTCAGGGCAGTGACGTTGATGTCGCGATCGGGATTTGATGGCTCACCGTAGTCATTGTCTTTAATCTGGAAACTGCCATCTTTAGAATTTGTGAAATGTGTTCCAGGTAGACGTTTATCTCTCCAGGTATAAGCGTCATTCATGCCAATGATAAAATTTTTCTGGCAGCTGTACTGAATAGGATCTTGCCAGTCGGTGATGACCGGAAAGTGCTCGCTATTCAAATTTAGCCCTGCAGAATATTCAGAAGTTGGACCCAGGTTTTTGAAATAGCGAATCGACTCATAAAATAACTCGGCTGCCGGATCATAACTCTTGTAACCAAATTCGCTGAAGTGGTTGATATAATTAATCACTCCAGTATAAGCATTACCGCTGTGTGTTTTGGCATCTGGGAATTGAACAAAGGTACCGGATGCGCTGATCTCTTTTATGGGGTTATCGCTGCTATCGGTACCACTATGTGGGCTGGTGACCCCGACGTACTTCATGTTGGCGCGGAGCACCCCCCCATCGCGCTTTCTAGAATTATCGCTGGAGTAACTGGTGACTGCGAAGCGCATAGAGTCAGCATTTTTTTGGATGAAACCTACAGGTTTATAATAGTCGTTGTTTGTGCCGCAATCTGTAGACTTATTAGATTTTTTGGACTTATTCGATTTCTTAGACTTATTAGATTTTTTGGACTTATTGGATTTTTTAGATTTACAAGACTTACTGGATTTCTTGGATTTGTTAGATTTCTTGGACTTGTTAGATTTCTTGGATTTATTAGATTTTGACGACTTATCACTCGAAGCTTCCCCGGCGGGATAATACTGGCAGTTATCCTCTAGACCAGCCACACCCAAGTCGGCTATATTTGGATTACAAACTCTAACCCGCAGTGCAAAGGTTTGAGCATGATCGTTGCTATTTTTGTGCTGGTATTCAAGGGGGTACTTGTTGTTCTTAAGCGGAGTAAATGTCACTGAATGCTCAGTGTTAGTTATCAGCGACGGGTTACTACCGTGATGATCGAGATCAACTACTTTGTTAGTCTCGATATTCTTTTGAGATGTTTTATAAAGTAATTTTGGTTGGAAGTAGCTACCGTGTGACTTGGCCCGCTCGATCACTGTGATGGGATCGGCACCGCCGTCCTCATCAATTACCCTATTGCCCCCGGTAGCAGTCTTAATGAACATATCAATCGAGGTCATTGTCGCCCAGTTCATGAAGTTACCGCTAAAACCTCCGTCGCTATTACCATAACATTCTCGATTGGCGTTTTTTACTGCTCCGACAGGTTCGAAATAGTCATCCGAATCGTTGTAGTTATAGCATTTTTCGCTATCAAAGTAGCCGATGTATTGCTCTTGAGGAAAGTAGCAGTCTCCGGTGCTTTTACCAAACAGTGTTATTCTGCCTCCGCACTCGGTTCCTCCATCTAGTGTGCCTCTTTGGTCATTATAAGCGGCGCCACCCATAGGACCTTCAACCGATAAATTTAATAGTACATTAGGGTCTACGCTGTCACTCAAAAAAAGCGGGTAGTCAACTACTGCCGCACTGCTGTTATGTGACAGTATTAATAAACTCAACAACAATAGCGACTTCTTCATGGGCTTACCTTGTGTTTTTTATGAATTGCCTTTAAGACAACTTCTGACGCATTAGTCGAACCCAGCACTCTGGCTGTAATTCTAAAGTAAAGACTATCGATAGACTTCGTTGATCGGTTTTATTTCTTTAATGCTGCAAGAGGATATAGTGGTAAAACACATTAAACAGATAGCTATTCGCAGGCTCATACGTAACAACCTTGTTGCTGTCTCCCGATGCAGCTTAGCACTGGTAGTTCCATCGAATAGTATCGATCACACCGTCATTGCGGTCGATACAGCGGGGTTCTGCTATTCGTTTCTTGTATCATCTATATTTCAGTAACTTGCAGCTAACTTTCCAATGCCATCCTCATTTCGAAGAATATAATAGCAGATTTTAATAAATAGTCACTTTCAGAAGATAAATCAACAAGTAAGGGGTTTAGAGGAACAAATATCGGATAGAAAATTAACGGGGTAAGATAAGCTAATCGGGCTTTGTGCATGCAATATGAGACTTTTTAATGACTCTTCATGTAACTGGCCTGCACGATTGGAGTCAGTGCCAAGTGTGGCGCGTAGTAATATGCATAGCTCAGTGTATAGTGATTATTTATGGGTAACACATGGTGGCATGTCTAAGCAGCTGCGCGAGAAACTTACTAAGGCAATCTGTATTCAGACTGCAATAACACTTTCGACCTGCCTATACCCGAAGCCCAAACTGTAACCCGGTAGTTAGTGTTGGCGAGTAATTCAAACTTCATTTTAGGGTTTTCAGATAAACCTGTTATCAACTCGACATCCCCGGCAGCATATTGAATACAGCGCTTTCCATTAGCCGCCGCTTTGCTATCGCAGATCCAGTTCGCATCTTCCAGTAGATCACTGTCGCTTGCCGGTGGGCTAATAGTATTTATATAATCGCTAAACTTCGGATCTTGTATTAACAGTTCTGCATTTGACAAGGAGATTTCAGCCGCCTGGAAAGCACGATAATTATCCACAGAGTTACCGGTTACCCGCTCCTGAATAGTTACTCGCTGTAGCGAAGTCAGCCCCACTATTGACATTAGCAGCAAAAATATCAGACCAATAATTAACACTGCACCACTTTGTTTTGCAGCTTTGATATGCAGCTTCATTTAACGAGATTCCTCAACCCTAAGGTACCACTAAATATCTGATAGAGGTTATTATTAGTAGCGACTCGGGTGAAAGGTGCACCGATCTGTTGAGGCTGGTTAGTGACATTTGGTGTATTACTGCGCACAAGAACATCTAGGCGCACCGCTCGAACTTCTTGCCAGGTGGCAGATGCCAGAGGCAGTGCAGGGTCTTCTTCAAGCGCAAGGGAAGTAAAAGGTATGTATGTAATAGGGTTCCCGGCCACTGCTACCTGGTCTATGACACCGAGCTGATCATTATCCACCGCATAACTTAGCTGCCAATCTTCGACCCCTTCTGCTATTTCTAATTCAGTTCCGGCTGTGGCAGCATCATTCCCTTCAACTAACCTACGCATAAGTACATTTCCTGCGGTTACATAATAGCAAATACGTCTTTTGTTAGCAGGGGTGACTTGGTTATGTTCGTTCCAATGAATCTCAAATATTCGTCTCCCTGACGCGCAACTAGTAGCACCTCCGTCAAATTCCCGTACTGCAGGGCGCAGTAAGAAGTCACCCGCGACTAATTCAAAACCAGCCTCCTGAACATCCTGACGTATCATCCGTAATATATAGCGACCTTTATGTTGTACTTCAGTCAGCGCCTGTTGCACTCTATAGTTACTGGCGGATGAGATAAAGACACTGATCAAACCGCCAATTAAAAAGGTTCCAAGTAACATAGCTACCATTAATTCAATGAGTGAAAAACCTTGTTGACTTGTGCTATTGATATGCCTCATTGTCAGCTTTCCCCTAATGTTTACTGCTGGCATTAAAAGTAATAAAATCCCTATCAGATTGATTGCCACAAGCAGGCTGAACGGTATTTAAGCCATTTTTGAAGTCATGCCAGCATACAGTCACTTCATAATTCCTGATATTAATATTAGGGTCGACCATTAGCTCTGGAGTACTGATAGAAAACTCCCCACCGGGTAATCTTTTGACCATTTCCAACCAGTCGCTGATATCTGCTGCAGTAACAGCAGTGACACTGGGGTTACCATTGATAGTCGCTCGCCCCGCACTAGCACCTAGGTCTATGGTGTAAAACCCCTCCCGTGCCTGTGCCCCGTTGATAAAAATACGGTCGGAGATATCGTAAGCTATATTCGTCGCCTGTAATCGCTGATAGCTGCTGTGGTTTAGTGACACTGACTTTAGCTGTAGTGAGGCCATGCCCAACAAGCCGACAGAGACTATCAATACAGTGACCAGCACTTCTATCAGAGTGGAACCTTGCTGTGAAGAACATCTACCCGCACGCATCAGCAGTCCCCCCGGCTGACATGAATCAGGCCTGACGACTTCACATCTATAGTACGTTTTATCGATAACTGCGGACTGTCACAGTTGTTTATTGCTGTTGTAAATTCAATCGCATCACTTTGGTCGTCAGCAGATGCGCCACTAGCGTCATTAATACGAGCTTCCCCATTTGCGTTATAAACGACTAGTTCGTCGGTCATGCCTGTCAAGCCGATTTGCGCCCCCGGTGAGTTTACTGGCCAATACTTAATCACAGAGCTATCACTGACCAGTACTGCCATCCACCCGGAGTTCCAGTTGTTCCCATTGCAGGGATAGTCGGTTGATGCAGGATCGGTGTCAGTATTTGCACAGACAGCGACCCGCTCATTGCGCGAGAGTGCTTCAGAGCGAGCGAAGTGTAAGGATGTTATTAACGCGTCGGCGATAGAGCTGCCTCGCAGCTTTAGTACTGTGGCATTAAAACTGGGTACCCCAACAGTGATCAGCAGTGTGATCACAGATATGGCAATCATGAGTTCAACTAAACTGAAACCTTTGTTTCGATGCATAGTTCAATATAAATCCGGCTATTGACCAGAGATCCTTCCACTGGTTTTAAGTTAGTATTTCCAGCAATCTGCCGGGGCTGCACTGGCTGCAGCACTGGTGATACCTGCCTGATTGACACTCAGCGTTCCACATTCGTCTCCCGCCTGGCCTGTACCAGCTCTGGGCGTCGCTAATATTTGATAAGCAGTCGCTGTGGGCGATGATGCTGCAAATGCAATATCATAATCTACTCGTCCACCGGATTTAGGGCTGATAGTAATGGGAAGTGCACCGGAGACAACATAAGTACCTGTGGTCGTATAATTGCGCTCCAACCACTGGGCTAACTCCAATAAATTCCCCTGCGCCACTGCACGTCTTGAGTTCTGTACATATGATTGGTAGGCAGGGTAAGCAATGGAAGAAAGAATGCCGATAATGGCAACAACTATCATTAACTCTATTAAGGTCATGCCTTTTTGTTTCATCGCTGCATCCCTACTGTTTTTCGAATTTGGCCAATCTTAGCACGACTGATGGCACAGTAACATTCCGTGGAACTGACTAATCTACTGATACATCTACTATTTCTACTTGAAACTCTAAACACTGTCCAGCCAGAGGGTGATTGAAATCCACGACCACTTCAGTGTCATCGAAAGAGACTACGACTCCTGGCAACTCTCCGCCTGGTTCCTGAAACGACACAACTAAACCTGCTTCCAACTCCATGCCGGTAAATTTGCTGCGATTAATAGTCTGCATATTACTCGGGTTAGACATACCAAACGCCTGTTCGGGCTCCAGGCTAAACACTTGTTTATCACCGGCCTTCAAGCCAATGAGTGCGGATTCAAAGCCTGCCAACATATTGCCATCGCCTATTTTAAAGACAGCGGCTTTTGCATGAAAATTACTGTCGACGATAGCACCGTCTAACAAGCGTATTTCAAAAAACAATTCTACTTTTGACTCGGGAGAAATATGTATCATTAGTAATATTTATTCCTGTTGCGATAAGCGTTTTTTCTCAAAAAACAACATATCGACAATTAATAAGAATGCTCCGCAACTAATGGCAATATCTGCCAAATTAAAAGCGGGAAAATAATAGCTGCCAAAATGAAACGACAGAAAGTCAACCACTTGCCCCTGCATTACCCGGTCGTATAAATTCCCCAGAGCCCCACCTAAAATAAGTGCCAACCCAGAATTCAACCACCAGATTTCCCTTGGCGTACGCTTTATCCATATGACTAAGACGACGCTCATTACTATTGCCAATAACGAGAACATCCAGCGCTGCCAGCCCCCAGCCGTAGCCAGAAAACCGAAGGCTGCGCCCGGATTGTAAAGCAGTGTGAAATCGAAAAAACCTGAAATCACCGGACTGATTTCATACTCTTGCAAAGTCGACTCGGCAATCACTTTTGTCAACCTGTCTGCCGCAAACATCAACACTGATAGCCACAGCCAAACCAGCGAGTTACTTACTCTAATCCCTAATAGTTGCATTTTTGTCCCTGAAAATTAAGTTCAACACCTGACCGGTTACGGGCAACCAGATTAATGTCAGTATGCATAGCGCCAAACAATAAAAAGGAGCTCAATTTTTCAACTGCGCTCCTTTGCCATTGCATCTTTTAGAAGGGTTTAAGCAAAGTCTCTATGCTCACCCTCTCCCTCAACGTTTTCTACACAGCGACTGCATATCGGGGCATGCGCAGCATCACTGCCGACGTCCTCACGCAAATGCCAGCAGCGCTCGCATTTTTCTGCACTGAGTTTTTCAACTTTCACGGATAGGCCGGCTACTTCTGTAGCTGCTGCATCTGTCGCCTGCTCTATGCTCAACACGCTGACTTCTGAAGAAATAAGCACAAAGCGTAACTCATCACCTAATTTCTCTAACTGCTGCTGCAACTCGGCACTGGCATAGAGTGTAACTTTTGCCTCTAGAGAGCTGCGAATAAGCCCTTCGCCGCGCTGGGTTTCGAGCTCTTTATTGACGGCGTTTTTAACCATCATAATCTGCTCCCAGAACTCACTACTTAAGGGTGCATCGACAGACATCTCAGTCAAACCTGTATACCAAGTTTCAAGTTGCACGGAAGCTGAGCGCTCACCGGGCAGATTCTGCCAGATTTCATCGGCAGTAAAACTCAGCACAGGAGCCATCCAACGCACCAGAGCTTCAACGATATGATAAAGCGCAGTTTGCGCTGAGCGGCGTGCTTTGGAGTTCTCCCCAGAGGTATACTGACGGTCTTTGATGATATCCAGATAGAAACCACCTAAGTCTAAAGAGCAGAAGTGCGAAACTTTCTGGCAAACTTGTAAGAACTCATAATTATCATAGTGAGCAATTATCTCTTGCTGTAGTTTCGCCGCTCTGTCGATCGCCCATTGATCAAGCGCCACTAATTCAGAGAAAGGCAGTGCATCTTGCTGGCTGAAGCCTTTTAAGTTAGCCATCAGAAATCTGGATGTATTGCGAATACGACGGTAAGTATCAGCGGTGCGCTGCAGTATCTGCTTAGACACTGACATCTCGTTAGCGTAGTCGGTGGAAGCCACCCATAAACGTAAGATATCGGCACCCAATGTGTCAGTCACTTCTTTAGGGACAATAGTATTGCCCAGTGACTTGGACATTTTGTAGCCTTTTTCATCTACCGCAAAGCCGTGTGTCAGAACTTGTTTATAAGGTGCTACGCCATTGATTGCAATTGAAGTTTTAAGTGAAGACTGGAACCAACCACGGTGTTGATCTGAACCTTCCAGATAGATATCTGCAGGGAACGTCAGTTCCTCTCTGGTGCGCAAGACGCTGTGGTGAGTAACGCCTGAATCAAACCAAACATCTAATGTGTCAGTGACTTTATCATAGTTATCCGCGTCATCGCCCAACAGCTGCGCAGCATCCAGCTCATACCAGGCATCGATGCCCGCCTGCTCGATTTTAAGCGCGACTTGTTCCATTAGCTCTACAGTATTAGGATGTAATTCACCGCTCTGTTTATGGGTGAACAAAGTAATAGGCACACCCCAGGTACGCTGGCGGGACACACACCAATCGGGACTAGAATCCAACATCCCCTCCATCCGTTGTTGACCCCAACTCGGTACCCAACGCACACCTTTAACAGCCTCTTTGGCGTCATTTAATAGGCCTTTCTCTTGCATGGAGATAAACCACTGTGGGGTTGCACGATAGATCAGTGGTGTTTTAGTACGCCAGCAATGCGGGAAACTATGTTGAAATTTCTCTTGGAAAATCAGTTTTTGTTCGCGCTTTAACGCAGCGCAAACTGGCTCATCAGCCTTGTATACATGGATACCGGCGAACTCGCCCGCTGCGTCGACATACACACCATTGCCCTGCACCAGATTCATGGTGCCCAAGCCATATTTCATACCGACCACAAAATCTTCCATACCGTGGTCCGGTGCGGTATGCACAGCTCCGGTACCGGCATCAGTCGTTACGTGATCACCCAGTAAAACCGCTACCTGTTTATCGAAAACAGGGTGCTCCATCAACATCCCTTCCAGTGCAGTTCCCTGGCAAGTCGCTAGCGACTCAAAAGGTTCAACACCCCAGCGTTTAGCGACACTGTCTAACAAGTCAGTGGCCAAGACCAGCCGCTCTTCACCAAACTGCACTAGTGAATATTCAAGTTCAGCATGTACAGACACCGCCTGGTTAGAGGGGATAGTCCAGGGAGTTGTGGTCCAAATGACCAGAGAAATAACACCCGCACCTTTAGCGTCACCGCTAAACGCAGTCTCAGCGGCGCTTTGATCTATCATTGGAAACCGAACATCCAGTGACGTAGATGTCTTATCTTGATATTCAACTTCAGCTTCGGCCAGTGCCGACTGACCAACAACCGACCAGTAGATAGGCTTATAACCTTTGACTAAGTGTCCATTCTCAACGATCTTTGCCAGTGCGCGAACGATATTCGCCTCTGTCTCAAAGTTCATGGTCAAGTACGGGTTCTGCCAGTCGCCGAGTATCCCCATGCGAATAAAGTCAGCTTTTTGCCCCGCAATTTGCTTAGTGGCATACTCGCGGCACTTCTTACGGAAATCAGCGTAGGAAACTTTAGTGCCAGCGCGCCCGATCATCGTTTCTACTTTGTGCTCTATCGGCAGACCATGACAATCCCATCCCGGAACATAGGGAGCATCAAAACCGCTCAAGGTCTTGGACTTAAGAATCATATCTTTTAAAATTTTGTTAACAGCGTGACCAATGTGCAAATCACCATTGGCGTATGGAGGACCATCGTGTAAAACAAATTTAGGGCGACCGGCACTATTTTCGCGAATTTTTTGATACAAATCCATTTCCTGCCATGCCTTAAGCATGTTGGGCTCGCGGTTAGCTAGATTGCCACGCATCGGAAACGCCGTGTCTGGCAAGTTTAATGTCTGTTTGTAATCGGTCATCTCTTATTCCATACCCATTTGCTGGTTTTGCGTGGCAAAATATTGTTTTGCCACTGCTATATCATTAAAAATTGCTTGCTTGAGCTGATCTAAGTCAGCAAATTTCTGCTCTGCGCGCAGAAACTTTTTAAATTCAACGCATAATTTCTGGCCGTAAATATTGCCATCAAAATCAAACATATGAACTTCTAATACTGGCTTAACACCATTCACTGTCGGTCGTTTGCCAATATTGGCGACACCGCTACAAAGCACACCAGCCGCTGTTTTGGCAGTGACTGCGTACACCCCACGCAAGGGCAAGTTGTATTTAGTGGTTTGAATATTGGCCGTTGGCACACCTAAGGTTCTGGCTAATTGCTGTCCCTGTATTACCTTGCCTGTCATCGTAAAAGCTCGACCACAAAGTGCAGCTGCCTGCTCAAAATCGTTATCCGAAAGTGCCTGTCGAATTTTTGTACTACTAACACGTTCACCTTGAAGCTGATATGTAATAGTACTTTCGACGCTAAAGCCATACTTGCTGCCCTGTTGCTGCAGCATTTTGAAAGTACCGTCACGGCCGCGACCAAAGCGAAAATCGTCACCGACTACAAAGTGCGCTATGGCCAGCTTTTGCACCAGCAGTTGCTCGATAAACTCATCGGCACTCATCGCCGCTAATTTGCTATTAAAGCTGAGGCAGAGCACGCGATCTATTTTCTCATCGGCCAGATAGGCCAATTTAGTCGCCAGTGTATTCAACCTGGAGGGCGCTTTATCGGCGACAAAAAACTCGGCGGGGTGCGGTTCAAACAAAATCACTAAGCTAGGTAAATTTAAAGCGACTGCTTTCGCTTTAAGTTGCGCTAGTATCTGTTTGTGGCCTAAATGCACACCGTCAAATTTTCCAATAGTTGCCACACAACCTTGATGTTTGGGTCGCACATTGTGAATTGAACGTATTAATTCCATCTGTCGCTATTACATCTATCGCAAAAGCGCACGATTATAGCTCATCTGCGTTATTACTGGTACAGTTTGCAGCTGCTTTGGATAAAATAAACTGCTTATTTTTACACCGCTGCACAGTTGCAAAAACTAACCCCACCAGGAAAACATAAATGCTATTACAGAGCCGTAATATGTCGTTTCCTCAAACCTAAAACAACCAGGGTCGCAACATAGACAGCGACACCCGCAGACACTAACAGCGCCATATTGGCAACCCGCTGCCAAACACCCCAGGCAAACCACTGTGACATCTGCACATTCAACCAATAGACACAGAGCATCAGCATCAGACAGGCAGCCAGTAATCTGAACAGCACCAGCAACCACCCGGGCTGCCACTTAAAGACACCTATTTTCAGCAATCCATACAGCAGCAACCCAGCGTTCAAAAATGCCGACATCGACGTTGCGGCCGCCAGCCCCACGTGAGCAAAAGGATAGATCAGGACGAGGTTGAATAACATATTGGCCAGCATCGCCTGAATGGCGATTCTGACGGGTGTTTTCATATCCTGACGGGCAAAATAGCCAGGGGCCAATACTTTGATTAACATAAAGGCCAATAGACCACAGGAATAAGCTCGCAAGCTTTGTCCCGCCATCAATATGTCGCGCTCGGTCATGCTACCGTAACCAAACAAAGTCACCAACAGCGGCTCCGCCAGCATAAACAGCGCGATAGCCGATGGCAGCCCTATCAGCAAAATCATTCGCAGCGCCCAATCCAAGGTAGAACTAAAAGAACCCATCGATGCCGAGGCACTTTTGCGCGACAAGCTGGGCAATATCACTGTTGAAATAGCAATAGCAAACACTCCCAACGGCAACTCCGCCAGACGATCGGAATAGTACAACCAGGAGACACTACCGGTTTGCAAAAAAGTAGCCAGCACAGTATCTAGCAGCAAATTAATTTGCGCGACAGATACACCAAATAACGCTGGAACCATTAAGGTTAATATTCTTCTGACCCCGGGATCCTGCCAGTCGACCACCGGTTTGGGCAACAAGCTCATACGCAACAAGAATGGCAACTGAAATACTAACTGCACAGCACCGGCCATCAACACCCCCCAGGCGAGGGCGACTATTGGCTCTTCGAAATAGGGACTAAGAAAAATAGCGCTACCAATAAGGCACAGATTCAACAACACGGGAGTAAAGGCGGGCACCACAAAGTGCTCATAGCTATTGAGAATAGCACCGGCAAAAGCGGTCAATGAAATCAACATCAGATAGGGAAAAGTGATCGCCAACATATGCGAGGCCAACTGAAACTTTTCCTCGGCATGTAGATAAAACCCAGGGGCAAATATGGCAGTCAGCACTGGTGCAGCGACTACTGCCAGCACAGTAATTACCAGTAGCACCAAGCCTAAACTGCCCGCCACTTTGTTGACTAAACTTTGTACTTCAAAGTGATCGCGCTGAGTCCGGTACTCACTCAACACTGGCACAAAAGCTTGCGCAAACGCCCCCTCGGCAAACAGCCGACGCAGGAAGTTGGGTATTTTAAAGGCGACAAAAAATGCATCGGCACTGCCCGAGGCTCCAAAATAGTTAGCCACAACCACATCTCTGACCAAACCTAATACCCTGGACAGCATCGTCATCATACCCACCAGCAAACTGGAGCGTAGCAAACTGGATTTTGCCTTTATTTCCGAAAACTGACGCCCAGTAACAGCTTTAGCTGTTGCTGCTGACAGCGGCTCTTTTTGCCCCTTATGTTCCACTTATTCGCCTCTATGCAAAGTTAGGTGGGAAATATTACTAGTTGTTGCAGAAAATATCTTGTTTTTATTGACATTGGGCCAATAAATATGAATAATCTCGCCTCTTAATTTACGGCCAACCATTTCGGTTTGCCAACTGTTATTTTCAGGAGCAAGATCATGGCGAATTCCGCAGGATCAAAAAAACGCGCCCGTCAAGCGGAAAAGCGTCGTCAACACAACGCTAGCTTTCGTTCCATGGCTCGCACATACATGAAGAAAGTTGCAGCCGCTATCGAAAGTGGTGACAAGGCTAACGCAGCAGAAATTTTCAAATCTGCACAGCCAGTACTTGACGCATCTGTAGGCAAAGGCATCTTCACTAAAAACAAGATCGCCCGCATCAAAAGCAGACTTAATACCAAGATCAAAGCACTTGCTTAATCTGACATATTAAACTGTGTGACTTGTCACACAGGCATAAAAAAACCGGTTAATACCGGTTTTTTTATGCCTGATACAATCGCGCTACTGCTGCAAATACCACCCGCCGAGTAGCAGGCTCAAGACAATCTGAGCTAGCTCAGCGCCAGATTATCGCGGTGTACTAACTCATCCTCATTGACAAAACCGATAGCAGCAGAGATCTGCCCACTGGACAGACCAAGAATTTTCGCTATATCCACTGAATTATAATTCACCAGACCACGCGCCAACTCACTACCCGCCTCATCCCGCACTAGCACTATGTCACCCCGAGAAAAACTGCCACTGACAGACTTCACCCCCGCTGGCAACAAACTCTTGCCCCGCTGCAACATTGCAGCAGCGGCTCCAGCATCGACCATCAGCGTACCTTTAACCTGCAGATGCCCTGCAAGCCACTGCTTGCGTGCGGCAACCGGAGAACTAGAAGGCACTATC
>Ga0105359_10001428_pt1 | contig 20163 bp, 14 predicted proteins | sample GOMGulsemesocosm_6_FD_83659 | JGI IMG/M metagenome (GOLD analysis project Ga0105359, IMG submission 83659) | Methane-oxidizing microbial communities from mesocosms in the Gulf of Mexico - GOM8C Gulf of Mexico | ecosystem: Environmental > Aquatic > Marine > Cold seeps | place: Gulf of Mexico...
AACTATCGAAGCAGTGGCTAATTTAGGGTTGAGTGTACACTTAGGCCCTCTTTGGGGAATTAATGGTGTGGCATTGGGAACAACTATCCCTCTTCTCATTATTAATATTATTGCTGTACCATACTTCACATGTAAGCAACTGAAAATTGATTACTTACAATATTTAGTATCGTCTTGTTTCTTTCCTGTGTTGAGCTTGATGGTATTTTCTTTGGGACTTTCATACTTAGATATAACTGTTTCCAGCTATGCTGGGCTTGCAGGTTATAGTCTTTCTGTTTTAATTGTATTTTTTATATATAGTTTCTTTGTTCATTTTGAGCCTGAACATAAAAAATTAATTTTGTCTTTTATTAGGAAATAATTATAAATGAGTTCCGTATGTTATTTGATGTATTAAGTAAAAACTTGGGTGTTCCCTTAGTTCATTCTTCTGAGTTTAAAGGCAATAAGATCGAAAACCTTCCAAGTGGAAGTAATTATGGTGTTGTTACCGACAGTCATAGTTTTAACGGGATATGGTCACGAATTTCCTTCTTGTTATTTCGGCGTGCTGCTATAAATTCCAAAGTGGCACAACTAAAAAAAAGTGGTATAGATATCTCTGCTGTATTATCTGTTTATCCGAATGCAGAAAGTCCACTAATTGTTTTTAATCAAGCAGCCAAAGCAGAACAATATTGTCTAGAGAATGTATTACCTAAAATGAAATGGTCTGTGAAAGGGTTGATTAAGCGAGGGCTATTTCTGTTGGGTAGTGGCCATCCGTCTGTGAGTAGTTTTATTCTAATATCAGGTTCAACAAATAAATTTCAGCAAGTTAATAGTATGTTGTGTGAATCGGAACTTGTGGCCAAACAAGACCTATTGTGTATCACTACAAGTAATGCAGTATTCCTATCTTTTTCAATCGCTACTGTACCTGATTATGTAGTACATCATGCTAAGTCAGGAGATTTTGAATTACGACAAGAGCTTCATCAGGTATTAACAGCTTTAGTGTCAACGCCTATAACTAAAATTAGAAAAGGTGAACAAGAGTATTTCGTCGAAAGTGGTTTACCTGGAAAACCATGGTTTCAGTTGCTTAATGACAAAACAATTAGCATGGGAAACATTAAGCAGCGAGCTTTATCCACATTAAATGACTTTACCTATCAAGTGGCCAAATCTAGTGATTGGTCTGATTCCATTGATGTCGTTGCTGAGTTTACTCGTCAGTTTGAGCAAACCCATAAAATCCGCCACTTCGATAAGACAATCGTTTATGCATGTAGCAAATTGATTGATTCATTACCAAAAAACAGCGTTCTACAAGGATCTTGGCAGCACGGTGACTATTGTATAAACAATTTACTTTTTGCAGAAAAGCAAACGTATATAATTGACTTTGAAGAGTTTGGCGATACATTAATGCCGTTGCAAGACATATTCTCTTTGGCGCTTTCTTTACATATTCAACGTGAAATACAATCACTAGCACTATTAGATGAAGACTTAAAATATTGTTTAAAAAATATTGATCAAAAATTAATAAAGTTCATGCCTATGTTATTTGTGTACCATTTAATATTTAGGTTAGGTGAATGGGGGGAAAACCCTAATAGAACGGTTATCTGTGAATGGTTACAAAATATATTGATAAAATACATAAATAGCCCGAATGTTTTATTTTCAGACTTGTTAGGTGATTAGAAATAAGTTTAAAAAGCATTAATCCACTTGGGAGTTACACCCATTCAATATCATGGGTATCATTATATCGCCTAACTCTTTTTTGTAATGTGTGGGCTCCCAAAAATATTTCAGTTCATTATCTTTTAACATATCTTGAGATTTTTCAATGCCAAGAGATGTAAAATCACAAAATTTTAGCTTATTAGAAAACCTAGTTCTAATTAGCTCCCTCCAAAGATTAAATGAATCTAAAAGTTCATGGTTTTCTAGTGTCTGGTAATAGTCCTGATGATATGGATTTATAAAGAGCATAACCTCAATATCATTAGATAGCCATTCTGTTAATTTATTGTCTAATACAGATATTTCTCTTAAAATTTTCGTTGAATCGTAATGCTTACCTTTTAACTTGTTATTTAGTAGCTTTAGCTGATGCTCAAACAATGCATCTTGTCCTTCAAGTCTTAAAATGTCTCGGTATTCATTTGCGGGATTAAACCCGTTATCTAACCTATTTGGTAAACTGCTTTTCTGATTTAAAATAGTTATTATTGATGCTTGCAATGAATCTAAAGATAATAACGCTGAGAATTTGTCTGAAAATTCGTTTAATTCTAAAGGTAACAGCTTTGAATCTTCATTCCGTTGTTCGTCTAAAAAATCTCTATAATCCAAGGATAGAATGATACTTTTTATCGGTGAGTTATCAACTACATTCTGTGCGTAAGCTAATTGACCTCTGACTGCCGGACCTGGAACCCCCAAGTTGTATACCGGCTGGTAAAGGCCAAAGTTACCATGCTGTGGCTCTAGTCCCATTTCTACTCTGGAATTGCCTACAATTATTGTTTTTGGTTGAAAATATATGGGTTGATACTTTTTAATTGTTCCTATTCGGTGTGATGATTGGGATTTAATTACGTTTACACCATCAATCCGGTCGTAATCTATAATTGAAAAAGGATTGATTAAATAATTAAACGATGCAACGGAAATTAGTAATATTAATGAGATAGAACACATAAACTTTAAGTAATTGTAATTAATCATGCTGAAACCCGAATTAAAATTGAAAATAGAGGAATTCGGACACCTGAGACAATGTCAGTAAACCAGAAACTAATGCAAACGAAATCAATACGGCCCAGAATTTATTTTCCTGCCAATAAATGAAATTAAACTTCGAATGAAAAGGCCAAAAAGTTGCACTGTTTTCGTAATGTTTTTTGTTTAAGGAGCCACTAACTTTATAAAACAAATCTTGAGTTGTTGGTAAAATTAAAACTAAAGGGAATATCACAATTATCCAAATCCAAGTATACATAAAGCTAGCACCTCCACCTAAATGAGCGGTGAACCCAAGCGTTACAAATATCTCCTGCAAGAAAGGCAATCGAACTAGTATGCCATTGGGGATAGATACTCCATTCATGCCTATCATACCTTGTAATATTGTAATAGCAGCATCAAAAGATGTTGCTCTGAAAAATACCCAGCCAATAACCACTGCTATAAAGGTAAGTCCCCAAGCCGTAAGTTTTTTCAGAAATTCTGGAATAGGGATAGACCAAGACTTTGTATAATTTATCCAAGCGAGGTTAGTCATTAAGTAAAAACCGTGTAAGGCACCCCAAATAGCAAAATTCCAACCAGCGCCGTGCCATAAACCACCTAAGAACATTGTAATGAATAGATTTTTATATCTTGCTAAAGAGCCTTTTCTGTTACCTCCTAGTGCTATGTATACATAATCCCTTAAAAAGTTGGATAGAGTAATATGCCACCTCCTCCAAAACTCAGAAATATTTAGGGCCTTATAGGGAGAATAAAAGTTTAACGGAAGAATAATGCCAAACATACGCGCTAAACCTATAGCCATATCTGAATACCCTGAAAAATCAAAATAGAGCTGAATTGTGTACGCTAAAGCCCCACCCCATGCGACTAAAAAAGTTATAGGATCACCCGATAACGCAGAATCAAAAATTAAATTAGAATAAGGTGCAATACCATCAGCAATAACGGTCTTTTTAAATAATCCAATTGAAAATATACTTAAACCGATTGCTATATTTTTTGCATTTACTTTGAATCGCTCGCCTAACAAGAATTGAGGTAGCATTTCTTTGTGATGAACTATTGGCCCAGCTATTAATTGTGGAAAAAAAGTGACGAATAAACAATATTGTAAAAAATCATACTCCTTAGTTTCATGCCTGTATGAATCAACTAAAAAAGCAATTTGTTGAAATGTAAAAAAAGATATCGCTAAAGGTAATATTACATATTCAAAATTGTAATTTAGTTCAGTGGCAAGGTTTATTTGCTCTATGAAAAAATTTGAATATTTATAGTACCCTAAAAATCCGAGGTTAGTTAAAACTCCAAGCCATAATGTAAGTTTCCTTATAAATAAATTATTGCCATTTCCAAGGATGGTGCCTAATCCATAATTTATAATTATAGAAAATATGATTAAAATTAAATATGCGGGATTCCACCATCCATAGAAAAATAAAGAGCTGAGGACTAACCAAGTCAACGCAGGCTTATGTTTATCTCTACTTCCTAACATAAAAAAGATACCAAGAGTTATTGGTAAAAATAAGAAAATAAACTCGAATGAATTAAAGAGCACATTTAACCTTGTATGTTAGCTGGAGATTTAAGTTAGTATTATAATGGTATTAAGTTTAATTTGTCTTCATTATTAGTATGTTATTTTTTATTTTCTATCTGGTTACCTGTAATAAATTGTACAGTAAGTAGTTGATTATAAATATTTCTTAATGAAGTGTTATTTTCTACTTTTATTTTTGAGGGGGTAACTGAAATCATAGGATCAGCCAGAATAGGGGATACATCCCAATCGGGTGGAATTGCGTTGAACGGAAAGTAAACCTTAGTAAACCAAGTATTATTTTTACCAGAAAATTTAGCTTCCATACTATCACCTTGATAATTACTTCGCATGAAATACATATCGGCATCTGTATAACAAATATTATTATCCCAACTAACTGATACATTACTATAGCTTGCGCTCAAACCAATACAGGCCATCAATAGGTTTTGTTGATTATCTGTGTTCCAATTATAAAAGATATTATTATTAAATTTGAGAGTAGAAGTAACAGCCTCATGTCCAACCGAAATTGCTACAGCCGAGTTGATACTGCCTGAAATATTTTCATCATCAAAATCAGCTTTCAAGCCAACATTGACAGCTATATTATTATAATAATGAAAATTAGTATTTACTGGGCACTTTGCGCCGAATGAAATTGCAGCACCTGCTTGATTAATAACAACATTGTCATGTATTTTGAACGTAGTAATAAACTGGCCACACTCTTCACCGGTATGGTTTTCATCAAAATAATGTAAGCCAGATATCGCTTTGTTGTCTTGTAAGTAGTTCCATGCTACTTCGGGTGAGTTAAGCTGTTCGTTATCGCTTCCACTTCTAATAGTAAAGTAGGTTGTATGTTGGAATCGGCTTGTGCCGTTACAGCCATAATCTTTGATATGGTTACCATATACTTTGAAATTCGAAACATGATCTGCACCTAATGAACCTGCCATAATTGCAGCTTGTTGTCCGTCTGGACATGCTCCTGTTAAATCGCTTGGGTGTGCATCAGTTATGTAATTTCCTATTGCTCTACCGTCACGAGTTCCTTCTATACCGAAAGATACATTGGCCCTGACATTTACAGGTTGTTTATTGTCATCTTCATCAGCTTCGGCAGCAAAAATTGACATTTTAGATAAGATAAATCCAGCGGTGACATTATTTTTCCCGGCATATACTGAAAAGCCACGTTCTCCAATGACTTCTGGTCTTGTGTTAGGGTAAGCCACGTAGGAATATTGAGAACTTAACGAACTCATTGCATCCAAATTATTGTTATATATGACTTGTGAAGTGTTTTCGTCGCCAGTTATAACGTCGTGGATATATAAAGTTGATCCGGCGGTAATAACTTTGTCAGCATTGGCAATAGTTAACCAAGGGTAATTAAATGAGCCATCGCCTGTCTGATCATTACCATCTTTATGCACGTGATAAATTCGTCCGGAACGTACTGTGAATGAGATGGTTGCTTCACCAAGACGAGTAATAATCTTTATTGTGCCTGGTCCTTCTTTTGATTCAGGTATAGAAAAACTAATTTCCTGCATACCATGAGATTCGTAAAGATTTGATGGGCCACTTGGTAAATTTCCGTCAGCATTTTTCCAGTAATAAACATGGGGAACTAACTTACAATTATTATTGTTGTCACAATAATCAATAGTTGATGCTCCTTGTTCTGAACCGAGATTAAAGCCCCATGCCGTGACAATTACCCCACTACCTAATGAATCCCCTAGTCCTGTACTGGGACCAGATATTAAATCAGTAAATGCTATGTATGGTGGGATATTTAATTCTTCTTGATTTTCTGTCTCTGTATAAGAGTCAGCTTTATTATTCTTTTCACAAGTTGATACTAGGAAGAGAAGAGACATAATGAATACATAAAATAATAATTTAAGCATATTTAATCTTGCAGTTGTATTGTCTCGATATGGTTCAATAGCTATTTAATAATATTATTGGTGCTACTGCTAATCTTTTTATACGCGTTTTCAATAGTGTCTATATGGCCGATTCTTTCATGGCATTGTTCTACGACATATTCAAATTCAGCTATTGTTGTACCATAATCTGTAGGAGAAGCCTTTACGTCATGAGTATAAAAAATTAACCATGCGTTGTTATCAATAGCATCAGAAATCAATTGATCAATATTTTGTTTGCTGAAAGTATTTGAATATATAGCATTTGCTCTAAGAGAAGATAGATCTATTACATTATAATTAAGCCCTGGATGAGTAGAGCGTGACGTTAAATAATGTTTTTGCAAATGCTTTTTAGCTAAAAATCCTGTTTGCCCAAGCGGATAAGAAAAATGTGTAATTTTTTTATCTATGGTGTTAGTGAGTATTGCCCTATTAACTTCACAGTCCTCTAAAGCCTTTTTAGCTGAAACGGTATTAAAAGGTTTATGGCTATTGGTATGGCACTGAATATCATGATTATTATTATGCAACATGAATAAATCGTTTTCAGTCGCGAAAGCCTCACCTAAATAAGACTTATTCATGGCGCTTGCTGAAATATAAAATGTTCCCCTGTGACCAAATTTTTCTAAAATTCTAGCGCCATTAGCTATTGATGAGTATGGAATGTCATCAAAAGTAAAACTTACAATTGCTTTATTTAAGTGTAGCGAAAGCCTTTTTGGAAAAATAATACGCTCTAATAATAAACATTTTAACTTATTCTTCATTAGGGGGAAAAACCTTATCTTCAGATGTAATCGTAAGTACTCCTAATGAAGCATCACTTTGTTCTATTGGGTACTCAAATATTCTAATGCCTTCGTTATCTGATACTGTTGTAAAATGTAAATCTTCAAATACTCTTCCTGACTGTGCATTTTTTTCTGTAGGCTTATAGGAGGCTAGAATTTTTTTAATTGAAAAGTTAACTTTAGCTACCCTAACGAGCCATAATAATACCTCATGTTCTACTTTTTTAGATTGAACTCGGCAACTGAACATTAAATCTTCCAATAAGCCTTTTTTTATATCAAATACAGCAAAGCCTACAATCCCATAATCTCCAAAATTATCTTTAGCTTGCATTGCAAACGAGAACTTTTCAGGGTCAATAATAAAAGAACTTATTTCATCTTTAGTGTACCGTACGGTAGAAAAATTCATTTGATTTGTTCTTTGGCTTAATTCATGGACCCTATCAATGTGGGGTAGGAGGTTTGTTATTATATGCAAGTGCATGTCGCATTGCTTTAAAAATGTCAAGTAATCGCCAGTAAAATCGGACACCGCATTTTTTCTAGCTTTTTGATTGGTATAGAACTCTCTACGTCTAGAAGACTCCGACGATAACTCAGGATTAAACTCATCTTTTTCTAAAATTTCTAAATATTGCGTATCATGATAAATTCTTACCAGTGAACAAGAATCTGAAACTTCTTTACGTTCGAATTCTGAATCATCAATAAACGCTACGGTATTAATATTTACGTTGAAATCGGCCGCTATCTTTTTTATCGATTGGCTCTTTGGCTCCCAGCTGATTTGTGGAAATAAAAAGTAATGAGATATCCCTAAATCTGTTAGCTTCTTCCATGCGTTATCATGGTCATTTTTACTAGCAATAGAGCATACAATCCCACGTTGATCGAGAGCTTTTAATACTTCGACAATATCTTCTTTTAATGAAACTTCACCTTCAACTAAAATGCCATTCCATAATGTATTATCAAGATCCCAAACCAAGACTTTTACGGGTTTACATGTAGTTAATTCTGAATAAAACCCGAGATCACGAATATAAACAACTACAGTCTCTTTTATGCAGTTATCAATGTTAGGTATTAAAGTTACATGGTTTTCTTCACCTAAGTTGATAAATGGTGCCATTTCTGAGGTCAATATTCTAAATTTATTGTACCCGGGTAATAGGTCGAGTTTCTTTTGGAATGGTATTTGGTTTTTATTTCCTTTTAATGCACGACTTGATAATGTAATTGAAAATGAAAAATCTTCATCGTTAATCAATTCAAAAACAAAATAATCACTTAATTGATAAGGTTGGCTTTTAATTGATTCAATATTTTTAAGTGATGTTTTCATTCTCCTAACTAGACGGATAGGGAGTCCTTTTCTCCCCAATACACTTAAAGAATTGAGTGGAGAAAAAGATGAAAATAAGTCTAATTTTTTAGACTTGTTTTCGGCAGAAATAATTGTTTTTAGTGGAATTGAATTTTGATTTGTTTGTGTTAATAATGAAGCCCATTTTTTAAATTCAATACGGACAATTGAGTTTAGATGGTTTTCTTTATTACGATATAATTCAATGCCATTTTTAAACCTACGGCATCTTCCATCGGGCCTTGATTCATATAGCTCACAAGTGTTGTAGCATGATGGTGCTGCACACTCTGTACAGTGTTCTTCCCATTGAGTAAAAACAGCCCCTGAAAGATTACTGTGATTAATAGAATGTTTTGCAAATTCTCGTAAGATGTTTGTAGGGAGAAAAGCTATATCTTTTTTTATATTGTCAACTTCTAATTCAAACATTTTGTTTTTATAACCTGTGTTGTTTTTTGCAAGATACTTCAATGCTAGCTTAATAAATACTCTAGTTGTGTAATAGTCATTAAAACTTAAAGTGTATGTTATATTTTATTACTAATAAATAAAGTTGATTCTATTCATTTGTTTTACTCATTATTTATTAACTTAAATGTATAATCAATTATTAGGGGGGCTCCTGAGTACATAAGGCTTTAATCTATAAGAAAAACCAAATATGATCAATCTTGTGATAATAGCTTTCAGAAACAGGGGGATATAACTTTACATAAGTAAAGCAATATGTTATGTCTTTCGAAGCTTTATAGTTTTAGCTGGGTTGCCTGCGACAATCGTGTAATCAGGCACATCATTTACAACCACTGCTCCTGCAGCAACTATAGCTTTCTTGCCTACATTAGCCATTATTACGGCAGTATTACCAATCCAACAATCTTCGCCAATAACTATTTTTTGGTAATGACCACCTTGTTGTTGAATTGGAGTGTTTAAATCTGAGAAATTATGTTGATTTTTACCACTTAATATATGTACTCCACTGGCAATAAGAGTGTTTTTACCAATAACGGATTTACCTATATTGCATTGAGGGCCTATATAAACATTATCATGAATTTCAATGTCAGGGTCTGAAAATAATGTGCCAAAATTAATTACTCCGTTATTGCTACAATTTTTCATAACTAAAGAATAAAGTGCCGTACGGAAATAACTACCTAGTCGACCAGGGATCAGGCTAAAAAATTGTGAGAGTGCTGTAAAAGTTGATTTTTTTTGACTGGCAGGGCTAATGAAAAATAGGACAGCAAAAGGTAACGCACAAAGTATAAATACGCTTCTGAAAAGTAACTTTAGAATTAGCTTGATTTTTATTACCACCATCATAAACCTACTATATCACTACATATTTTTATTAACGCAACATTGAGAACTATTAATGCTAAAAAAAACTTCATTGTTAACCGATTGGTTTCGTTAGCATCAACCCGGGGTGTACTCCAAGTTACTTGTATATTACCAGCGAGTGCGGTTAAAACACCTAACAGGGAGTAGTAATTAACCATTAAAAAATAGTAGGGAATAAAAAATATTGGAGAGCTATGTTGATTTCTAGATTTTAATAACCCAACTTGAGCAAGCCAAAGAAAAACAATACCCAATAAGGTTATTATTTGAAAAGCTAAAATGTTTTTATAAGATAGAAATAACGAACCAAAAGCAAAACTAATTATAAATACAGGAATTAGCCAACGCAGCAATTTGTGTGAGATAACTTCGAAGCTAAATAAACCAAATTTAAAAGGGTTCATGACTTCTTTTACTTTCATTAACCCACGAAAGCTTCTGTTTACTATTCGCTGCTTTCTTTTGGCTTCTTTAGAAAAATCGCCAGCGGTTTCTTCTTGGCAGTTAGCTTCGTGATCAAAAACACCTCTATAACCTTGCGCTATTATTTGCAGTGGATTTACAAAGTCATTAATATCTTTGGCATCAAGCTTGATGAATAAAGCACGACGAATGGCGTAAATCGCACCATCGCCACCCACAACAGAATGTAATTTACTTTCTAGGGTTTTTAGCTTTATTTCATAGCGCCAGTATATATCTTCACTTGCGGCTGCTGCACTTGTTTTTCCATCGGTATACAATGCTGCGCCTACTACGTACCCTACGTTTTTATCCACAAAATTTCTGACTAACTTTTTAATTGCATCAGCTTCATACATTGCATTGGCATCAGAAAACACTACAATTTCTGAAGTTACTTGTTCCATTGCTAAATTAATTGCTGAGGTTTTGCCTAAGCGCCCTTCTTGCCTGATTAGGGTAATACCTTCAGCTGAATATTTTTTTGCTATTTCGTCAGTTCCGTCATCAGAACCGTCGGATACTATGAATATTTGTAATTTTTCTTTAGGATAGTCTATTGCCAAACTGTTCTCTATTTTCTCTTTAACAACATCTACTTCGTTATAACAAGATATAATTAATGATACATCAGGTAATAATAGTTCATCTTGATGTGTGGCTTTGGTTTTTAATAAAACACTCAGCAATTGAAGTAAAAGAGGGTAACCCAAATATACGTACAAAATAATAGCAATGGATAGTAATGTGATAGCGAAAATAAAAGATGTCATATTTACCTAAACTTTTTTGAATATCTGAGTGTGATTCGGTCAAAGAATGATAGTGTACGGCCGATAATATAAAAATAATGCATTAACGATGTTTTAACTATTGATTCTAGTTTTAAACCTTTGAATTTATATAAGGTTAAAGGAATTGTAAGTAATATCATAGATAATACATAAAGTATAATACCCTCTAATAAGCCTATACTCATTACCTGTATTAAACTTAATGATAAAATACATAAATGGAAAATTGTAACCAGTGCTATTTTCGATTTTAAAATAGTTTTAATCGTTTTGAAATCTTCCCGACCATGCCAACGTTCTCTTTTGATGAATTGACCTATTGTTGTAGGGTAACCGTAATGAATAACCTTTAATGAAGGTGCGGGGGTTATTTTAGCTCCAGCTTGTTTTGCTCTTACACAAAAGTCATGATCTTCAGCTGTTTTAAGTGTTTCATTGAATCCGGATATTTCATCAAATAAAACTTTAGATGTTATTAAGTGACCAGAGTTGATGTAGGTATTTGAAATACTGACCGTTAAAATATTAAACCAGTTTTTATTAATTGTGTTGGCTGTTTGTGGAGGTAAACACCTTGACCCAGTAATTAATAATGGTGATTCAATAATTTGGTTAATGGTATTTTCTATATTATTCTGCCAGTCTTGAGTTAGCTCTACATCCGCATCTAAAAAAACTAATATATTACCTTTAGATTTACTTACACCGTGGTTTCTAACTGCTGCAATTGTACCTGTAGGGCAAGTTAATACGATATCATCAAATGATTGAGCTATTTCTATAGTATTATCAGTAGAGCCATTGTCTACAATAATCACTTCATAAGGAAATTTAGGCGCGAAATTATGTAGTTGCTTTAGTGTATTACTAATAAAGTGTTTTTCATTAAAAGCAGGGATTATAAAGGACAAATAGGGTGTGGTTATCATCTAAAACTCATCAGTTGGGCTATATATGAAATTAACACTATCTCATACAAGGTTTATATAGTATTTTGCTAAAATTGTAAGAATTATTTAAGAAAGACTTTATTTATTAAGTATAAGGGAATAGCCATTAAGATATCAATAATACCTTTTAATATGTCAAATAAAAGGGATGTTTCATTAAAATGGCAAGATCTTGAAAAGAGAGCTGAAAGTAATGTTTTTCTATCATGGTCATGGATTGGCCATTGGTTAGAAATAATTAAAGGTAAGGTTTTTCTTGTAGAAGCATTAGTAAATGGTCAAATAGTAGGGTTAGGTTTGTTTGTTGAAAAATCACGTAACATATTTGGTTTATTTCCGATTAAACAATGGCATCTTCATCGAACAGGAGATACACAGCAAGATCAAATATGGATTGAACATAATGATTTTTTGTTAGATACAAATATTTCAGACTCTGTTAGAGAGGAAATGATTAAAGCCATTTTTAGCTTTGACCCTTTACTACAAGAAGTTATTATTGGTCTATCTACTAGTGATACTCTTATGAAATTTGCTAAACCTTTTGAAGATAAATCTCTCAAGTTACGTACTCTGATAAACACACTAGCTTATCGTGTTGAAACAAAAAAAACTTATTTAAATGAGGTTCTTTCTAAAAATTCCCGCTCTCAAGTGAAACGTAGTGAAAAGTTATTAAATCAACTTGGAGATTTAGATTTTTATGTTCTGACCCAAGTAGAAGACGTTAAATTAGCCCTTGAAGATATTTCTAAGATACATATTGAACGATGGCAAAATACAATTCAAGGAAGTGGTTTTACAAACTCAAGTTTTAATAAATTTCATCGTTTAATGATTACCGAAAACAGAAACAATATTGCGCAAGTCTCTGTACTCTCCCTTAATAAAAAGCCGATAGGTTATTTACTTAATTATATTTATAAAGATAAGGCATATTTTTATTTGTCTGCGCTTACTACCTTTGATGAAAACAAAATTAAAGTTGGATTAACTTTACACACTAAAGCTATTCAATATTATATTGATAACGGTATTTATAGTTATGACTTTCTTGGTGGTGACGCCCGCTATAAAAAGTCTTTGTCAAATAAACAATATGAATTATCTTTAGGATGTTTTCAACGGAACCATTTGTTATTAAAACTAGAAAATAAATTTAAAGATTATAAAACAATGCTCAAAAGTGTATTGTAATGTTTGAATCAATAACGCCTATATAATATGTACCCAAAATTAATAAGATAAAATGAAGGAATACCATAAAATTTAATAAAAAATTAGCGCTCACAATATGTGTGGTTTTCAACTTAACTGCTTGTTCACCTCATAACATCGAAGAATAGTGAACGGATAACTAACAGCACCTGTCTCTAATTTTCAATCTCCTATATCTTATCTCCAAACTTAATTTCGGAGATAACCATGAAAATTACAGGTACCAAAGAGCAATGGCAAAGTATCATTGAAGGTCAGCAAAAAACAGTGGCTAAACCATTGTTGATTATTGCCAACAACATCAGTTAACAATTTCTCGCTTTTATGCAGTTCGAAAGAAACTTAGTTTGTTGTTAGGTAACTTTGTTCGCGCGAAAATAACACAACAGGTGGAATTCGTTGAACAACAAACTTCAATAATGGTAACCGTAGGCTAGCAAGCATCAGTGTACTTACATCAACCCCGGTCATTTATCTAAGTCTATTATTGCGCGAGCTTATGTAATGGATATGTTTTTTGAGCATTCAGCGGTTTTCTTACATCGGGATTTTGTCAATTTTCGAAAGGCATAAATGCTCTTGCTGCTTTGTTGAAGATGAGCTAAACCGTGATGCCTATACCGGCTATTTATTCGCTTTTTGTAATAAAACTAAAGATAAACTGAAAATACTGTACAGGGATAAAATAGGCTTTGCGCTTTGGTAAAAGCGTTTAGAAAAACAAAAATCCAAATGGCCAAGCAAGATAAACGCGTATGAATTTATATTAACTGCAGAACAACTCTATTGGTTACTCTCTGGATATGATGTCCTTGGTCATCAATAGTTATATTATCAGTAGATGATCTAATTAGCGGTATTTAGATTTTTTGCAGTCAAGGAACATTGACACAAGCGTTTGTCGTCATTGCCTGCAAAGGCAGTATTGAGTTGATTTTTTAAATCAGCGAATGAAACTCAATGCGAACTCCTTACGAAATGACCCAGAGAAACTTAAGCAAATGTTGAAGCAGCCAATCAAGCTTTTATGCCCAATTTTTCAATATCCTCACAGACTTCATAACTAGTCATAACGGCACTTATCGAGAGTAAGAGAATGCCCACTAAGTTATGTTTTTTTACAACGTTCTATTCGTGGGTCAGAAACTGAATCAAAGTGGGTCAAGATAGTCGCGCATATGTAAATTATCATTAATGTATTATAGGTCGTGACTAAAGCTAAAATTTCAATTTATAATGATCTTGCCGTGGCCCAACTAACTAGCCACTGAAAAATAAAGTGGTCAAGTAGTCGTGAAGTGTAGTATTTTACATTCATAAAATGGATATTAACTCAATTAAATAGTGGAACTAATATGCGTACAAATATATATATTAAAATAACCTTGATTGCCTCTGCACTTTCTATGTGTCTTCTATCAGGGTGTAGCAAAGATAAAACGCCTGATGAATATATTATTAGTTCTCAAATTTTTATAGAGAATAAAGATTATCGTGCAGCTATATTGGAACTGAAAAATGCGGTTAGGATGGAACCTAAAAATGCACAAGTGCGATTATTACTTGGTACTTTATATTTTAACCAAGGTTTGCTTGATGATGCGGATAAAGAATTAAATAAGGCGAAAGAATTGGGGGCCCCACTTGGGGAGCTAGTTCCAGTACTGGCAAGAACTTATTGGGCGTTAGAGAATTATCATGATGTGATTGGTTTGGAAACAAAAGATAAAGGCTTAACAATAGAGCAGCAAAATGAATATTTTGCATTCAAGACACTTGCAGCGATAAAGCTTGGTGATTCAACTTTGGCAAAGGCATCATTAGATAAGACAACGGAAACCTTAGCGAATAGTTCTTATACTTCTCTGGCTAAAGCATTTATGTTCATGGCAGAAGGTGATCAAAGAAGAGCTGTAAAATCGATAAATGAAGCCCTTAAAATTAACCCGGCATTAGCTGAGGCGGTGCTATTTATGGGCAAGATTTCTTTAGCAGGTAGTGACTTTGATTTGGCTGTAACTAGCTTTGAAAAGTATTTGGAACTGCGACCGAAAATTATGATTACTCATTTATATTTAGCTAATGCGTACTTAAAAGATAAACAGTTCGAAAATGCCGAAAAACATTCTGATATCATCTTGAAAGTTAATGAACGCCATGCATTTGCTAACTACATAAAATCCCACATAAAATTTCAATCAGGTGATTATACCAACGCAAGAAGATTTGCAGAAAAAGCGATTCAAAATAAATTTGATAACAATGCTTCTCGAATTATTTCAGGGGTAAGTGCCTATCGGATGAAAAATTATGAACAGGCATATTCTTCTCTAAAAACGATTGAAGAATCGTTGCCTAGTTTACATCTTGTTCGAAAGTTATTAGCCGTTATTGAGCTAAAGTTTGGCTATGCGGGGCGAGTACTTGATTCTCTTGGCGATATTGATGAAATCAAAGAAGCCGATACCGATTTTTTATCTATTGCCAGCATGCAACTTATCAAAGTCGGGCGCGCTGATGAAGCAAAAGAAATTTTAGGAAAACTTGATAAAGCATCGCCACTTAATGCAACGCAAAAGGTCAGAAGTGGCTTAATTAAACTGATTATGAATGATGCCACTGGGCTAGAGGATTTACAGCAAGCGATAGAACTCGATCCTGATTTTGTCGAAGCAGAATTGGCCTATGCTATTTCTGCCTATAATCAGGGTGAACCTGAAAAAACAATGGAAGTTGCACTGAAATGGCAGAAATCATTTCCTGAAAAAGCAGAAGGATTTAATCTACAAGCTATGGTTCATATGGGTAAACAGGAATTTGAATTAGCTCGAGAAGCCTTGAAACACGGTTTTCAAGCTGAAGCCGATAATTTTGCGGGTTTAATCTACCTAGCCAACTTAGAGTCTGGTTCCGGTAATAATGACTTGGCAATTAAAATAGTTGAAAAAGCATTAATGCAAGATCCTGAAAATATCATTGCCTTAACCAGTTTATTTCGTTTTTCGTTATCTGAAGATTCAGCGAATGTGATCAATAAAATTTATCAGAAACATTCAAACGAGTTAAATTACAGCTTATTAATGGCAAAAGTGAGAATGCATCAACAAGCGTTTTCAACTGCCGCAACAGTACTATCTAATGTACCCGATGATGAGCGCACGGCTTCTAGCTACTGGCGATTATTATTTGCCGCCTATTTATACGATGGTAAAAATGCTGAGGCTGAACAAGCATTAGCGAAGTGGACGCAAATATCTATCTTTGATGTTGGCTCTGTAGTTGCGTCGATAGGTTATTTTGAGCGGAAAAAAGATTTTACTAAAGCGCTGAAGATAATTGAATTGGCTATTGAACGGCGCCCTAGTGTCGAACAGTTTCAATACATTAAAATTCAAATTCTATTAAATGCTAAACAAATTAACCATGCGAGATCTGACCTTTCCAAAATTCCAAAGAACGAAAGCAATGCCTCAGTATTAGCCGGATTTGAAGGGCAAGTACTTCTTGGGGAAGGTAAATATAACGACGCTCTACCTTTACTTGAGTCATTTTATAATAATGATATAAGTTCAGAAAGTGCCCGATTATTGGCTATCGCCTTAACCGCGTCAGATAAGCAACAAATGGCTATCACCCATCTTAACAATCACTTAACCAAAAACCCGGATGATAATTTATCTCGCGCTATGGTGGCTAGTTTCTTAATGAAAGGGGACTCAACTAAAGCGCAAAATGAATATGAAATATTGGTAGAAAAAGGCCAAGGGAATTTTGTGGTACTCAATAATTTGGCTTGGTTATCATACAAGAGTGCTAACAAAGAAAAAGCATTAAAATATTCAAAAGCAGCATTAGACAAAGCGCCAGATCATATTAATATTCTTGATACTCGAGCAATGATAATTTTTAAGTGGGGAAATAAAGAAGAGGCGCTGTCACTTTTAAGTAAAAGTTATTTATTGTCTAAAGGGCTTCAAGTTGGCATAGCCTTACATTATGTCGAAGTATTGATTGCGAATAACAATAAAACGGAAGCAAGGAATATTTTAACTAATATCTCTACGCATTCAGCTAAGTTTAACGAAAAGAAGTTACAGTTAAATAAACTATTGTAAAGGTTACTATGAGCTACTTTATAGACAGGGTGGTTAATATCAATAACTGTCAGTTATTTTTACATTATTACCGAGAGCCAAAAACAAACTAGAAAATAACTTCGAACTTACAAACGGTTATATATGTGGTGCGTTCTATGCACGCACTATGTTAACAAACAAAAAAGTAAAATGAGGAAGTTAGCATGAATAGTTTATTTAAAGCATCAATTCTTGGTATTAGCTTGTCACTTACTGCTGCTATGGCAATTGCAGATGAAATAATTATCGATGTTGGGACCGATGTCACCGGTGGTTTTGATGATGGCGATACAATAACGGACGTTTATGAGGGGCTCGGTGTTAATGTGATGGCGACATCAATCTTGCATAGTGGCTTTGATCTGGGTGGTGGCTTATTTGTACCTGACCCTGGAGTTTCAACTTTTACCGAAGCCGGGGTTGGTGATATCACCAGTTTTTTACCTGTCGGTGGTGATAATGAGGGCTTAAATGTTACTTTGGGCACCTTAGGTTATTCATTGGAATTTAACTATTCGGGTGTTACAGGTTACTTTGATGGTGCTGGTGTTCCTACCTTCGATGCCTACGATGGTTTTAATAGCAATTATATTGACCTTTTCTTTGTCAGGCATAGCGATAGTGCAACTGAGCAGGTACTGCGTTTACTTATCTCTGGCAGTTCTGTACATCCATTAGGTGCTGGAGTAGTGATCTTTGGTCAAGTAGATTATAGTTTTGTACCTGCCGCTGATACTACCGGTGCTGATGCAACAACCTTCTTTAATTTAGATACTCCCTATAATGGTAACTCCAGTTTTTATGATATTTGGGCTGCCAGCAGCAGTATTTTTGATAATGTTAGGTTTAGGTTTGACTTTAATGTCGACCCTCAAGACGCTGTTATTCCGTATATTGGTGATAGTAATAATGCAGTTCGATCTACGATGTTAGATGGTTCTGTTACCTTTAATGTTCCAGAGCCTAGCATAATTGCAATACTTGGGCTGGGACTACTCGTTTCAGGTATTGGAGGATATCGACGCCGTCTTCACTAGTTCGTCCACTGAGATACTAAAATCTGAATCAGAGATGATTCAGCTTTTTTATGTACGTAGCTTGAACTGTGGTTTTTTATTTCAAAGTGCCATTTCTTTACTATTCATATCTTAAAGTTTTTTGTATTTTATTAGTAGATAGATAGTGAGCGTCTGGATAAATGCATCTAACAAAGGATCCTGAGTTTATGTAAATTACTTCAAAATGATTTTGGAGAGATTTATGGGAATTATGCGCAGCTAAGATCAATGGCAAAATATTTTCAAAGAGCAATAAATAAGTGGCTTAACCATCGTTGGTTATTGTCGTTAACATCAAATAACAACGGCAACTTTTTACGCCTGTCGTAAAAGGTTAAATGTGAGTCAAAGTGCTTTTATTCAAGAAAAAATAACACAACAAGTAGAAGTGTTTTCAATACCTGAGCCAATTTGCTTGAACTTTGGCAATATCGCTTTCACTTTGCCGAGTTCAACTCCCACCCTTTATTTAGCTCAGTTATTGCGGCAGTATATTTGATGAACATATTTTCGGAAGCACCAGAGATATTTTTACATACTCAGTTTGTTGATTTTCGGAAATGGATTAATGGTTTAGTCGGCATTGTTGAAGCTGATCTCGTTCGAGATGCTTATACCGGGACCTTATTTGTATTTTGTAATAAAGCCAAAGACAAACTTAAAATTCTGTATTGGGATAAAATCGGTTGTTCTCTTTGGTACAAACGTTTGGAAAAACAAAAATTCAAATGGGCAACTAAATTATCGAGCCAGGTGATTGAGTTAACTCATCAACCAATGAGCTAGTTATTATCTGGATATGACGTTCTTGGTCATGAGTCATTGCACTATCAATCACTGATCTAAAGAGACCTTTTTTTCAGTCAACGATCGGGTACGCAATCGCTTATATTATTTACATCACAAAGATGATTGGTCTTCTTGTAATTGTTAAACAGGGTTGATTAAAACTGATGTCAACTCACTCCCTGATGATCCCGAACAACTCAAGCAAATGATGCTTGAGTTGTAAGCTAAAACTGCGCAAGCATTGGCAGCCAAAGATAAAGTCATCACCGAACAAATTATTAAAATTAATAAGTTTATTGAACGTTACAAAATAGCCAAACGTAAACAGTTTGGCAAAAGCACAGAGCAACTCCCCCTGTTCAGGTGAAACCTTCAATGAAGCCGAAGAACCATCGATGAGTTTGATAAAGCGTTATTAGCCGAAGCAGATAAGAGCAAAGATGTATCAGTAAAGCGCATACCAAAACGTAAACTTCTACCGAAATCGTTACCTCGCAAAGTGGTGACGATTGATTTAACGATTGACGAGCTAGTGTGTTATTGTTGCCAAGGTCAGTTGCATAAAATGGGCGAAATCCGTAGTGAGAAACACGAGTTTGCTGAGCCAAATCATCAGTGCGAAATGTCAATACGAATTCCCTCTCTACCGACAAGAAAGTATGTTCAATGAGAATGGTATTGAGCTGAGTCGTAAACCATGTCAGATTGGGTCATTCGATGTAGTGAGTTACTTAACCCGTTAGTTGCTGAGTTAAAAAATACGCTGCTTAGTCAATCAATGATATATGCTGATGAAATACCCTTAAAAGTTATCAAAGCAGATCGGCTAGTAGCTACATGTGGGGGATTGTTACGGTAACGATACTGGGCAGAACAACGACATAAAAAATATTGTTTTATATGATAATCACAATTCACGAGCAGCCACTTGTGTGGTTGATTATCTTGAGGGTTATGATGGTTACCTGCAAGTTGATGGTTATGCCGCGTATGG
>Ga0105359_10001430_pt1 | contig 20134 bp, 15 predicted proteins | sample GOMGulsemesocosm_6_FD_83659 | JGI IMG/M metagenome (GOLD analysis project Ga0105359, IMG submission 83659) | Methane-oxidizing microbial communities from mesocosms in the Gulf of Mexico - GOM8C Gulf of Mexico | ecosystem: Environmental > Aquatic > Marine > Cold seeps | place: Gulf of Mexico...
CATTAACTTATACATAAATATACTGCGGCTGATAAAAATTTCGACTTCTGAAGGTGGGCTCTTCGTTATGATTGATGAAGGTGTATTTTAGTTTAATCAATACGTTATTGAGTTTGTTCGAGTCGCTCCAGGCTTATCACTGTACTCCCCTTAGATCTAACGCCTTATAATAGGGACGAATATATATGAATGTCCTGTAGATTCGCTGAGTAGTTAGCAAGTAAAATGGTAGTATAGGGTTGTATATTTAAACTCCCATCGTCTGCTGGGTTAAACAGGTAGCGGTATTTTCAAAGGTAATCTATTAATGGCATTTAAAATGGCTAAGGGTTCGTTGTTCGCAATTTTATTGCGTTCTAAGTGGTGGTATAGCGTATTAATTGGTCTGTTCATTCTAGGGGCTAGTTTGCTTATTACCGATGCGAAGTACGTGGTTCTAAGCATTAGCGTTACGCTGCCATTTTTTGCAATAGGGGGGTACGCGGCTTTCAAGCAATTTAAGGAGCCCTCTCAAAAACAGATTTTGCAAGTTATTCAACAAGCTAAAAAAATGCCGGCTGGGGACGTCGCAAAAAAAATAGCGGCTAACTATATCAAAAATGGCTACGAGTCTATTGCGTTTAAAGGTAATGGCGCTGATTTGGAATTGACCCAGGGTAGTCGAAAAGTATTGTTATGCAGTAAACGATTTAAGGCGGCTAATACGGGAATAGAGCCTTTGAAATTATTGGTGGCTGCAGGTGAAGAGGCTGGAGCAACCGGGTATTTGTATCTGGCGCTGGGTGAAATATCAGCCACTGCTCGCGATTTTGCTGAAAAAAACGATATCGAGTTAATTCAGGCTATCAGGCTCGCGTCGCTATTTGATGGCAAAGCGAAGATGGACTGAGAAATACTTAAAACCCCAGAGACTCGCAGTCAGTCCTTTTCTTTTTTCTCTGATCAATGATGACCCCTATAGGTATGTGCTGTGATATAGGGTTTCACCCTATTTAAAAGTTTCTATTGTTTGTAGTAACTTGTAAACGACACCGAGTTGGCTGTACAAGCTCAATAATCGCAAGGTTAAAAGCTTACCGATGTAGATTGTGTCCGCAATTGACGGCAAGCTTTATTCAGCAATTCATTTATAGACTTACTGAAGATAACCAACAGGGTGGAATAGCGATTTCAAGGGTACCTTTAGCTTGTCACCCCATAACCAATATTATGCTCGGCTAAGGCCTACAGTAGTATAAGTATGGGGCGTGTTAACGTCAGTGTTACCCAAAAAATTCATGCGAAACAATCATCTACAATTACGCTAAATCATCAAGGTTAAATTTCAGCTGGATGTTCAAGTTTAGTTTTACGATAAGATAAATAGTTCGAGGTAGTGACCGATGAAGGGACCCGCTCTGTTGTTGTGCTCAATGATAGCTTGCGCCTCTCTTAGTGCCGCCGAGACAGCAGTAAAAGAACAGCTAACTTGGGCTGTCGTTCACTGGCCACCGATAATGATATTGACGGGGAAAGATAAGGGGCTAGGTCGATTTGATATTTACTTAAAGTTATTTCAAAAACATATGCCTATGTATGAGCATAGCAGCAGAGAAATGAATTGGAAAAGGATGTGGTCGGGTATTAAAAAAGGCCACAAAATTTGTAACATCCTCGCTTTTAAAACCACAGAGAGGGCGAAAACGACTGAGTTTTCTATCCCATCCTCTATTACATTGCCCAATAGAATCATATTGAGAAAATCCAGTTTAGAAGCGCTCGGCAACCCAGAATCTATTTCTATCGTTGAGCTGATGAACAACCCTGCGCTCTCGGGGGTTCTGCAAAGCGCCAGATCTTATTCCACGATTCTCGATAGGCTCCTGGAAAAATACGAACAAGGCTCCAATATCAGCAGGTCTTTAGTCGATGCTGAGCACTTAATTAAAATGTTACTCAGAGGCAGATTTGATTACATGATCGAGTACCCTTACATCGCCAACTATTTGGCTAAAAAGCAGCCTCAGCTACAAGTTGAACTCATTAGTGTGAGAATAGAAGAGATGGAGGCTTTTTCGATCAGCTATTTGGCTTGTCCGAAAAATGCCTGGGGGAAAAAAGTGATTGCCGATTACAACCGCACTGTCAATAAGCTAAAACATGGTAGAGAATACCGGAGTATTATGGAAACGTGGCATGACGATCCACTGGAACTAAAAGCCATCATCGAAGGCTACCGACAGATGCTAAAATTACATCAATAGGGGCAGTGCAAATATATTTATTACCGAATCAATCTTGGCTTTCCCCTGTTGATGTTCCTTCTATTTATTATCCCCAGCACATGGATGTGGAATACCCGATTAGGTGCACTCCCGTCGATCTGGTAAAAAGAATAACAGTCCACCATTATTACCCGTCATCCAAATTGATAGCAGCAAGTGTAAATAACCTGGAACTGACTGTATTAAAGACGCGAAACTAGCCCTGATTAACGTTTCAGGGCCGTCAGTATTGCGTGTTTGTATTGCAGTACTCGCAGGTTTCGCGCCCTGGTGGTGTAGAGGTTTAAGGCTACGAACAAACAGTAAGCCAGTGGAGTCGCAGCTAAGATAAAGTGTGAGAGGTTCATCGTGACTAACACTAAAGGGTAGCAGGAGATGATACTACAGATGAAAAAAAACAGTGGAGCGAAGCTAAAGCTGAGCGGCTTTGATGTGCCTCTGTTCGTCGTTGAAGGGTGGGCTGCGTACAGCATAAAAAAACATATGGGCATGCCCAGCCAAGGTAGGGTCATGAAAATTGATTCGCTAAACGCCCGCTGATATAACATTGATTGTAAGGCCTCGGGCTCTAACAGTGCGGTTTGTTGAGTCGCTGGATTTATGATGGCGACCGCAGTTCCCGATAACTGCCGGTCAGTAATTACCGTCAGGTTGCCGCCGGTAATTACTGGAACAAGTGCTGGGTACCGCTGCAGCTGCTGAACAGGGTCATTAGTCGGCACGATTGCCTGGACATAGATAGAACCTGTTTTACCCGTAGGTTTAACCGTGGCAATGACTTCAGTAATGCTGCTAGATAAATTAGGTGTAGGGATTGTTTGAGGCATAGTGCATCATATTATAGAGAGCTTTAAAAATACTCTAGTAGTCTTTTACGGGGAAGGGTAGCAAGCGTAATTGACGCTTCAATTTTGCATTCAAGCTCACTGTACAATTACGTATACTATTTAGAAGGGTTAGGTTAATCAGGAACTCATACAGTTATATATTAGTCACTTATATTTACGTTATGCTTAATCCAAATATTTAACTTCTCGATTAAGCGGCTTTCGACTTTCATACTGCACAAAATGTAACGTTTGTTACCCTCAGGGGTATCGGTGAAGTGGATATATTTAAAATCCTTCTTTGACAAGCCTGCGCTTTCGATCAAGCCATCAGCTTCCTCCTCAGAGGTAAGCATATAGTCAGCTCTGGTTGCCATGATCATTTGAAGCATATTTGCATTTTCAGTAGTGACGGTCTGGCGTTTAGGGTTTAGCCTATAAATGAGCACATCTATAAACGTTCCGTAGGAGTACCCACTTTTCACCAATAGTCGCAGACTTTGATTTCTAAAAACGCTTTTGATTGATTTAAAACTGTTAACTCTTCGATTATTGGCCAATGCCAAACCTATCGTCGGTTTGTCTTGATAGATAGCTGTAGTGTATTTTGCAAACCTCTCCCTTTCAGGTTTTTTAAACCAGCCCACTAAACAATCTTTTCCGATGTTTCTTTTGAGGATTTCTATCTGCCTTTTCGAGGGGGTTTTTACCCATAAATGTGGGATACCAGCATATTGAAAAGCTCTTGTTGCCACAGTAGCGGTTAATCCAACTGCGATGCCAGGTGCTACTGTTTCTAAATATGGCGGCCGCTCGTTATAGTGAACGCGAAGCAGCTCCTGTGCGGCACTTGAAAAAGAGAAACCTTCAAGCACTGCGATGAGTAAAAGGCAATGAAATACATTTAGCTTCATTATGTTCGCTTAAATTTCCAATACTCTGTTCTTGCCCAGGGAATAACTCAACTTTGACATTTATGCCAGCAACAGCATAAGTGGCTTAGTTAACAAAGCCTGGCTGATGACTATATTCTGCAATATCCAGGGGTGGGTAATTGTTTTTCAGTAACCTTAATCCACTGGCTTTGGCAAGAGAGCAGATTGAAGAGAGCAGCCCAAGGCATATGTGAAAATATGACTTTGTTAGTCTGATGTACATGCTCCATACCTCTGGTATTTAAGGTGTATAAAACACTGTAATTATTATCAAGCTATAGACCATCGGTAAACAAAACCATAAGGCTACTTCCTATGCTTAACAGGATTGGCAGGTAGTAAAGTATTTTAGTGTTTTTGACTAAATGGCTAATGCTGTAAACCGGCGTTTTAATAAAGAAATGAGCCTGATTTTATATTGTGATAATCATGGAGTATCTATCTAAGTTTGCTTGAATCATGATTACATAGTTTGATGCTGTGGCCTTGCTTACTATCCTGTCCCTATCAGTGGGCTCTTAAACTTAGTTAGACCTAGAGAATCTGCCCGATTTTCGGCCGAATACTGTTTAGCCTACTCTATAGGTAATGGATGATAAATTAGTGTTTGGCTGTCACATTGGATTCTAAGGGCCTGATCATCAAAACAAGCGGGGGGCAGCTGATTATTGAGTTCTCCCCCCGGTAACAAAGTGATGCCTAGTAGTTGCCAAACTCTTACCACAGATCTGGTCGTCTATAGAGTACAGCCATAAAATAACCGCGGATCAGTCAGTAGCGAAGCACATAAATAAACCAGCACCACCGGTTTTGGATAGTGCATCTGCTGAGCAGCCGCGTGAATTGTGAGCAGCATTCCAAGAAATATTACCTCCGCCGTGTCTGTCGTGATGACCTACTGTCGCACTTCCCGTTGAGGAGCTTGTCCAATTACTGCAAGTATTGTCTGCATTTGCTGAAGGGAAGTAAGCTGTCCCATCAGACATTGACCCCGTCAGTAGATCATGACGATTTGGTTTGTCGCCGCGACCGTTCACTAGTGCTCCATTTTCATCCAGTGCCGTGGTCTTAATGATATTAGGCATTAAATGTAGCTGATCTAAATCAGCAGCAATCAGCACGCCTTTTGCATTGTGCCACGGACCGCTGCCAATACGATCACGTGCTGAGATTCCGCGTTTTCCTTCTTCCTGGGTGCTTAGATAAGCATGCCAAGTTTTTCCCGTGACGCCTGCCGCTTGTGCAAGTGTCTGACAATGCGCGTCAGCTCCCTTTAAACCACCTAAGTCAGCACCTTTACCTGATCCTACACTTGTGACAAAAAAACTCATGGAAGGATTTTCTGCGGCGTGAATAGGTTGTGATAGCGCAGCAATAGATAAACTCAAAATAATTATGCTTGAAAAATTCATAAACGTACCTCTTTATTTTTTAGGGGAATTATCAAAATCAGCTTCAAAGAGGCTTATGATACGTCTAAAATATTGTCTCTGGTCGCAACCATGAGTGCTTTTTCATCGGTGCTATTCAAGTGGCGATTAGTATTTGATTGCTGTATTATTTTTCAGTATATTCAAATAGATAGCCTTAATTATACGTTCAAGAAGCATGAGTCTATTACATGAGTGACATAAATTTGAAACTAACTAAACAGAGATCTGAAGAGATTTACCTGCTGGTTATGTCGTTATTGCTAGCTTGGCTCCTGGCTGCGCATCAAGGTACTCAATACCAAGGCTATAATGTATTCGGCACTTACCTGTACTGGACTTGTCGGATTATCATTGAACTGGCGATGTTTGTGGCAGTATTTAAAGCATTCGAAAAATACCTGACTAAATATTTATCCATTTGGTGGCGTTTTGGGCTGGCAATATTATGTAGTTTAATTCCGTTTGCTCTACTCATAACAGCGTTTGACTTAATCATTGGGCTACCGGAATTAGGGCTTAACGGGGCATCCGATACCTCGACATCTAGGGCCCGTGAGTTTGCATTTGAGCTGCTCTTTTTACTCGATAATCATATTTTGTTTTGTTCACTGGTCTTTTTTCCGCGTATTTTGCTACAACTAGGTGAATACCCTAATGATAAAGACCTGCAAAATGAAGCAGCGAAAAACTCTGAACAGCCCCCTGCAAAAGATGTTCATCCCTCAGAGACATTTCTTGATACTTTGGAGCCTCGCTTAACGGGCAACCTCTGTTGTATGGAAGCTCAAGAGCATTACATTCAAATTATCAGCACGCAAGAGTCACGTATGGTATTGCATCGTTTTTCCGATGCTGTGCGTTTAATACCCACATCTCTAGGCATGCAAGTGCACCGTTCACATTGGGTTGCACACTGGGCAGTACAGAAAGTATTGGTTGATGGCCAAAGTATGAGACTAAAGCTAACCTGCGGAAGATTGGTGCCTGTAAGCCGCACGTTTCGTGCAACGGTTGAGAAAAGATACATTACTTGATCAAAAAGAGAGCTGTTAATGAGGTTGTAGAACGTAGAGAGCAGAGCGTAAATCGCTCGTCTCGGTTTGTTTTTCTCTGGATAGGAAGGTTCTAAATAATGATCAATGTGCCGGCACTAAATCTAGCGGCATCGACACAGTGTTTTAGGGTTCAATAAGCTACTAGATGTCGATCAGTGTCACGCTGCTTATTTATCAATTCTCAACCTGGTATTGTATCTTTGAAAGTCACATTAGCGACGTTGCATTATTCGTCTCTATACTGTTATTATTTCCGTAATTCATTGAATATAATAAATATTGGAGATAACAGATGATCACTTTTCCCCGGGTATTATTAGCCGCGGCGCTTACTTTAGGTAGCGCTCAGCTAGCTTTTGCCGAAACCCGTATTACCTACAAGTCGGCAAAAACAACGTCTTCTTATTATCAAATGGCTGTTGAAATTTCCCAGGCGGTAAAGCAGGGCACTGATGATAACTACATAGTGACAGTTGAAGAGAGCCAGGGGTCTGTGCAAAACGTTATGGAATCTGCGGTTCGCGGTGGTAATTATGTTTTTACTACTCCTCCGGTATTAGTCAGACTGGCACAGCAAGGCAAGGCGATGTTTAAAGACAGAGCGACTCCTAAATTCCAGGAAATCCGCGCACTTTTTCCGATCCCCTCTTTGACTATGCACTTTGTAGTATCTGATAAAAGTGGCATAAACTCTTTCGAGCAGATGGAAGGGAATAAAATCTTGTTAGGCAAAGGTTCATTCGGAGCACGTGAAGGCCAAAAATATTTAAAACTGTTTGGTTTGGAAGGGAAAGTCACTTTAGCTCAAGTAGAATTGTCTAATGCGGTGCCTGCGCTGAAAAATAGTCAGATTGATGGATTTGTGACTGCTGGATCATACCCTGCTCCGAACGTGATAGAAGCTGCGGCGGGCACTGGGGTTAAAGTCCTGTCGTTAACAGATGAGCAAATAAAGCTTTCCAAGCGTACAAAGCTGGTCATTCCGGCGGGTACTTATGCGGGTCAGGACAGTGATATTACAACCACATCACTACCGGTGGTCGCTTATACCACAACCGCTATGGACGATGAGACCGCATATACTATGACCAAGTCATACTGGATGCAGAAGCAGAAGATGGGAGATACTTCCCCGTGGTGGAATGGAGTCTCCAATGAAATGCTAGCGAATATAGAGGGTAAGATCCACCCGGGTGCCGTCAGATATTATCGTGAAGCAGGTGCCGAGCTAGGTACACATCACCAGTAGTTAGGAAGCAGGCGGGTTTTGCGATTTAGGCACTTCCTATTAGAGGAAGTTGCCTGAATTTATGGATTGTCGCGAATACAGACTGTATTGTTGTTTTGTCAAAGAGCGTAAATGATCGAGGATAAATTCATCCTCAGTTACGTGAACAGCACAGTACTTTTACCCGCAAATCTGCATCGCTAGGATGTAATTACTATCTGGGCTTTGCGCTTTGCTGCGCTCCCAAGCAATATGCAGATCAGTCTGATATCCCGCAGAAAGAACAGCGTACGTCACTTTTAATACCTCTTAACCAGATAGAATAACTCATTATGCAGCATCGATTTATATGGGCCTGCTTTGGCTTTCTCAGTATTATTTTCCACTTAGGTTTGATCTTTTCCGGGTTGGTACCCAACTTAGTCAGTCGGCCATTGCATATGGCATTGGCCTTGCCCTGGGCTTTTATCTTTCTCAGCAAAACACCGCTGCAGCGGGTTACAGGATATGTGTTTGCGGCTGTGAGTACCATTGCCAGCTGCTGGATTGCCTTTAACGCCGATATGCTAAGTGATCAATACGGTTATATCAGTGAACACTATCAACTCTGGATAGCGGCTATTTTACTGATTAGCGTGTTGGAGATGGCGCGTCGCTGTATTGGCTGGCCGCTGCCTTTAGTGGCGGCTATCGCATTGGGTTACGGTTTGTTTGGTCAATACATCCCCGGAGAATTTGGCCATCCAGGTACGCCACTTGGCAGTTTCTTAGGTACCCTGACCATTGCCGAGGGGGGAATCTGGGGTAAGTTGACGGGCGTCTCAGTGAGTATTGTGGCTATTTTTGTAATATTCGGCGCGGTACTCAACGCCGGTGAGGCAGGGCAGGGCTTTATGAATGTGGCTATGGCCGCCGCCGGCCGATTGCGTGGTGGCGCGGCAAAAGTCTCAGTTATATCCTCTGCTTTGTTTGGCTCTATTTCAGGCTCAGCCTCCGCTAATGTCGCCTCCACTGGCACCATCACATTACCGGCAATGACTAAGCTAGGTTATCCAAAATCCCTGGCGGGAGCCACCGAAGCCGTAGCTTCTTCCGGTGGACAGATAATGCCACCGCTGATGGGGGCGGGGGCCTTCGTGATGGTGGAACTGACAGGGATCCCGTACCAGAGCATTATGCTGGCGGCGATTTTACCCGCGATCTTATATTTTTGGGCAGTATGGGTCGGCATTGATGCTTTTTCACTACGCTACGACCTGAAGGGAATTGCTAAAGAGCAACAACCACCGTGGCGTCGGGTAGTCATTACATCGGGATTCTTTCTGCTGCCTTTCGCTGTATTGATATGGGGCATGTTTGGCCCCGCTTTTACCCCACAATACGCAGCCTGCATCGCTATTTTTGCAGCGGCTATGCTATTGTTCTTTAATGATAAGGGCCTGGCCTCTAAGGAGAGTTGGCAGGCACGATTAGAGAGTGTCTGCATAAATAGCGGCAAACAAATAGCCATGATCGCCGCGATTATTCTCTGTGCCTCAATCGTAATCGGCGTGCTGTCGATCACCGGTTTAGGGATTAAAATAACCTCTCTGATTTTATCGGGTTCTGGAGGGGAATTGTGGCCAGCGATTTTATTGACGGCGATTGCCTGCCTTATTTTAGGCATGGAAGTTCCGACTACCGCCGCCTATGTAATTTGCATCTCTGTAGCGGGACCGGCGCTCTCGCAATTGGGCTTGGCCCCCCTACAGGCCCACTTGTTTGTCTTTTGGTTTGCGCTGCTTTCGACCATTACTCCGCCGGTATGTGGCTGCGTTTTTATTGCCGCGGGCATGGTCAAAGAAAATTGGCTCAAAGTCGCAGCGAAAGCGATGATGCTAGGGGTTGGTCTGTACCTGATCCCGCTGGCAATGATCGCCAATCCCTCGCTGATACAACTCGATAGCGCACCTTTTCTGGCTATCGCCAGTGCGATTAAGATCGCCATCGCACTCTATTGTATTTCCTTTGCGATGATAGCCCCGCAGCCGTTAGCTAAAAGAGTGCTGTTATTGAGCGTAGGCCTGTTGCTGATTTTTGCGCTGAGTTGGTGACCGGTTTGTTAGTAAAATGTATAGCAACAGCAGATGGTTAGTTTTAATGGTAGACGCTGTGGGGATGCTATAAGTGCTGGCGAGCCACAGCTATCATATCTGCGTAGTAGCCCCTCTTTATTTGGGCCCCCGTCAATGATCTAAGAGTGAATCACTCTATTGGCTGGGAGCCCTGTAAATAAGTCGTAGGTTTGGACCTTAATCGGTAAAAGGGCTTTCTATTTCCCCTTCCTTTTACTGTAAACTCTTAGCTTCTAGAATTTTTATCCTGGAGCGAGCACTGCTTTTAATACTTGGCGGTCGTTGAGTTTGGATATCACTTGAATTCGTTGGTCTAACTATGAAACTAGCATCAATAGCGTATCTGATTCGGAAAAAGAGCCTTAAGCGTAAGTTTATCATCAGTGCATTCCTGTTATTTTCTATTCTTCTATTGGAAAGCTGGTTCGAATCCCTGGTTGAATACCGCTATCACCAAGATGCAAAAGTCGAAACATTACAACGTTTGAGTGTTGTTAGGTCAAAACTTGAAACAATATTAAACAATAATCTATCTCTGCTTAAGGGAATGAGCATTGCCATTGCCTCCAATCCCAAGCTGGATCAGACATCGTTTGCAAGATATGCCAAGGAAATTTTACGCACTGAGACTCTACTAATAAACCTCGCTGGGGCACCCGATATGGTGGTCAGTTTTGTCTACCCTATCAAGGGCAACGAAAAAGTCATAGGACTGGATTATTTTCGCAATAAACAGCAGCGCGAAGAAGCATTGAAAGTTAAGTACTCTCGGTCAGTGGTCATAGCAGGTCCCGTTGATTTAGTGCAAGGGGGGCGTGCTTTTATTGGACGTTCGCCTATATTCTATTTTGATGAGACGACCAAGCAAGAGCGGTTTTGGGGAATCCTTTCGGCGGCCATGAAAATTGATAAAGTTCTCGATGCCGCTGGCTTTTTCGCGTTAGAAAAACAACAAGCTGTATCGCTGCGAAAAAAAAGCAGTGATGGACGGGCTGCGAAAATGATCCATGGCACTGACGATGTTTTCAGTATCTCATCAGTAATCACAGAAGTATCAGTGGCCGGAGAGAAATGGGAATTGGGCGCTGCAATTGAACTCAATCCAGAGGGGCTGAGTGAAATCATCATTTATGTCCGACTGGCCTTTACATTGTTTGGCCTATTGATCGCCGTCATTGTTATTCTCACCTGGCGTCGCAGTTTCGAACGTAACCGTTTGATCGAACAATTAACATATCGTGAAGGGATACTGGAGAGAGTGGGCAGTTTAGCCAGTGTTGGAGGCTGGGAGTACCACCGATCAAAGGGCTTTACTTTTGTATCCAATGAAATCTATAACCTACTTGAATTGTCAAAACAGCATGACTGCTTAACGCCAGATAAGCTACTGAAAATGGTAGACCCGAGTTATCACCAAGAGTTGCGAAAAGAGGCGGGCTTGTTGCTTGATAAAGCACATAAGATTGATTTGGAATTACCTATTGTAGATGCTCAGGGAAGTGAGAAGTGGATTCAAATTCAGGCGAGTATTCAGGGCGACATTCCGGCTGAGCAAATAATCCAGGGGGTTGTTCAGGATATAACGCAACGTATAGAAAGTACCAAGATAATTCAGCAGCAGGCGAACTATGACCCACTGACCAAACTAGCCAATCGCACGCTGTTTGACGAACAGTTGGAGTACACTGTTGCCACCGCAAAGCGCAGCCAGAAAATGTTCGGTCTTCTATATATCGATTTGGACAGATTTAAGTTAATCAATGACTCCCTGGGGCATTTCATTGGCGACAAGCTATTGATTGAAGTCTCTGTACGTTTACTGAGCTGTATCCGCGAGTCCGACACCCTGTCGCGTCGCAGTGGGGACGAATTCACTTTGATAGTCAACCAACTGCATCATAAGAACTCAATAGAGTTAGTCGCGAATAATATTGTACACGAGTTGAAAAAAGCTTTTTATATCGATGGCAATCAGATTTATATTGGTGCCAGTATAGGGATAACGATTTTCCCCAGTGACGGTGAAAACGCCGGCGTGTTATTAAAAAATGCGGATCAGGGAATGTATTCTGCTAAAAATAAAGGGCGTAGCACTTTTTCTTATTTTACCTCTCAGATGCAAGTCAGCGCAGATCGTCGACTGCGGCTACATACCGATATGATTGATGCTTTAGATAAGAAACTACTTGAAGTGTACTATCAACCTATTATTAATCTGCGCAGTGGCGCTACTGTAGAATGTGAAGCTTTGATTAGATGGCAGCATCCTGAATTGGGGGCAATTCCCGCTCAGGAGCTGGTTACGCTGGCGGAGGATGTCGGTTTGATCGGTAGGTTAGGCGAGTTTGTAATGTTACAGGCGCTAGCTGATATAAACGAACTCAACGATAAACACAGCGCTGACATTGGTGTCGCTATCAATAAATCTTATCGAGAATTTCTCTCTGCCAACAAACAAGATCCGCAGTGGATAACGCAGTTAAAAGAAGCGCGAAAGCAGACTCGGATTACAGTCGAAATTACAGAATCTCTGCTGATTGAAAACGATGAAATTTACCAAATTCTCGAACAATTACGCAATGCAGGTATTAAAATATCGATCGATGACTTCGGTACTGGATATTCTTCATTAAGCTATCTGCGCCGCTTTCCCATTGATCAACTGAAAATTGATCGATCTTTTGTTAAAGACATAGATGAAGATGCTGACGATTTGGCACTCGTGGATATCATTTTGGCGATGGCAGAAAACTTAGGTTTTAAAGTCGTTGCCGAAGGGGTGGAAAACGCAGCGCAGTTGGCTTTGTTAAGTCAGCGTAACTGTGATTTTTGTCAGGGGTACCATGTTGCCAAACCTATGCCTAAAGCAGAACTTAACCGCTGGCTAGAAGGGGTTCTGTTTGAGCTCAAACAGATGTAGCGTCGATATATCAATGGCTGTTTAGGGTAATTGGATTTCTCGGCTATTTAAGAGGCCACTTTAATATTCTGAGCTTTTTTCGGTAACTGATTCATGGGCAGCAAGCTACTGAGCCCAGCTAAACAGAATCGTTCCCGCGATGACAATAAAAGTGCCTAGTAGCTTTGGGCTGCTTAGTGGCTCTTTAAGTAGCCAATAACCAAACAATAAAGCAAACACTAAGCTCAGTTGTCGCAGCGAGCACACATAAGCAGTATTTGCTCACTTTACCCTGCAAAGAAATCTGCAAGCGCGAGGATGCTCGCCTTAATGCTGATAAATAAACCCGCCATACATATACTTGGTCGCTTCTGCCCCGAGAACCAGTACTTTATCACCTGGGGATAAACCGCCTTGCTCAATGAGATTGGTAAGGCTTGCCCAAATAGCCGCAGAACCTAAGTTCCCCCATTGCCTGGCGTCGTTAACGACTTTTGATCGTGCAATACCTAAGTGATCGCTCAACAAAGTGTCTATGTGGCCATTGGCTTGATGCGGGATAATATAGGCGAAATCTTGCAGCGAAAAGCCTTGTGCCAGAATAGTTTCTAAGCCTTTTTGAAAAAGTTCGGGGCCTTGCTGTTTGACATTTTTAGCATTGTGCACGAAGTAGGGCAGACCTTTTTCACAGTGTGGGTTCTTTGAACCTGCGCCACTGATATAGAAGCCTGGGCTTTTGTTTAATCCTATGTGTCCTGAAAAACAATGACTGATAAAGCTGCGTTGGCTGTTGTCCATCGGCCCTAAAATCACAGCTGAGGCTGCATCACCCATTTGTACGTAATTGATCAATTGTTGCATATCAATAAAGCGATTATCAATGTCAAAGAACACAGAGCCTGTTTCCACCCCGACGATACAAATAGGTTGCATACCAGGATTGTGATTGAGCATTGGTACTGCTATTTGTAAAGCACTGGCAAAGCCAGTACAGGCCTGTCTAAGTTCCATAAATGGGCTCTGAGAATTTAGCGCATCGCTGATCCAGGCGGCATTGGAGGGGAGTAAAGTATGCGGTGTGGCTGTGTGTGAAATGAGATAGCCAAATTCAGTGATATTTTGAGTATTTTTGATCGCTGCTTCAATAGCAGAAACGGATAATTGAATCGCAGTGGGCTGTGGCTTAGAGCGTGCGCTATCCAAACTTCTGGTTAAGTACCTGGATTCAACTCCCAAACGTTTGGCGATGAATCGCGCTTGCCTGGCGGTGGTTTTAGAGCATAGCAAACTCAGCTTATTTAACAGTGTTTCATTGTCTACTAAGCTGCCGGGGAAGGCATTAGCACAACTGATCAGCTTTACTTTATCGGTTGATATTATCGCAGTCATCGACTCTCTCTATGGCGTTGGTAGCAGTTGCAATCTAATAGTTTTACAAATAAATCACGGCTGTCGATGCCTAAGTTTTCGAAGGCAGCAGCTTGGCTCTCTAGCATCTTTACTAACAGTTCAGGCACTTTACGTGTATCTGCAAATGCTTTGCTATCACCGCTTTGCTGGCACAGCAGTTCGCTGTACTTACGCGCGATAGCAACATGCTTGGCTTCATCTTTTTTGATTAAATGAAACAGCTCGGTGATTGCTGAGTCTCGGATACTGCTTTTAGCAACGGCGTTCATCAGTATGCAGACACAGCTATCTAGAAGTGCAATGCTTTGAAAATGTTCGGCAATAGACTGCCCAGGCTGCTGGATTTTTGCATAAAATTGTTGGGCGATACGCTTACTCTTGTGTTGCAGCGGATGCTGAGGCAACTGTGCCAACAAAAACTGTAACGCTTGTTCGTGCAGCCGTTCATCGGCCTCAATTTTCTGCAGGTTTAGTTGCGCTGATTGTTGAGTCTGGGCAACAGTGTTCTGCAAGGGTGCTGTTTTTGTATCAGGCATCGCACAATCAACACTGATGATTTGTTGCAAGCGCTGTTGTTCATTATGAAAAACGTGTACAGCCGATTGTTCTCCACAAAGTAGCAGCGGGACCAGCTGGGCTAAGGACAGTTGTTGTCGCTGCGTTAGCTGCTGTGTTATCAGTGATTGACTGTTGCTGTGCGCCTTTAACCAGAGGTGCACAGCAGAGCGCTCTGCATTGATCAGTACCGGCTCTGTTAAATTGATTTCCGGCAGTGCAAAGCAGCGCATTATCGGTGCACTTTTTTGCTATTGGCCTGGGCGCTGAACCAAGGGGTGTTTAAAAGCGTTGGCAGTAAAATAATATCAGTTAATAGCGCGACAAAGATAACTGAAATACTGAAAAAACTAATTTCAAAAGTGGGTTTAAAGTCAGACACAAGACCTATGGAAAGGGCCAATATGATAATAAAACTGCTAATAATAACGGCTGGGAAAACCCTTTGTTGTAGTTTTTGCAATGCATCAAAGGGAGTATTTTTAACCTGACTGGAGTGTTGGAATTTTTTGAACTTAAACAGCAGATGCAGCGTATCATCAACAATAATACCGATGATCATACCGATAACCACAGTGCTGCCTAAGGTCAGATACCCACCACTAACGCCCAGTAGACCATAAGCCAGGATGATGGGGAAAAAATTACAAACGAACACTAGCGCGCATAACTTCCAGGAACGCAGCAGCAGACCTGTTATAGCGCTGATAAGAGTGAGGGCGAGTAACAGCGAAGAGAACATATTATGGGCGTTGTTATAGCTGACATTGGCAAACAAAATGTCTGGGCTCGTGCCTTTAGATATCCTCACAGAGGTTGAATTCTTGTTTGAAAAATCGCTCCATTGGCTGCCGATAAAGGAATCTAAAGCCAGAACTTGCCTTGCTGACATGGTATCAAACCTTAGTTGTAAACGAATATAGTGATGCACTGTGTTTACATACGCTAACAAGGGTGACTTGGATGTGTTTTGTTGTTTATAAAAACGTTTAATATTTTCGCTGTTAAGAAGATGACTGCCGGGAAACAGGCTATTTAGCTGTGGCATTTTTTCTAGTGTTGCAATGAAAGAATGCAAATGTTGCCACTGCTTGTCGGACCATTGCGCCAAAGGGATATTGTTGTTCTCAGAGTTAGTCGCGCTCACTTGATAATCGATGTTAACGGTGCCGTTGAATGACTTATCAAGTAGAGCGACAGACTTTCTGAAATCGTAATCTTCGGGGAAATATTCATAGACATTATCATCAATGCGCAATTGGCTAATACCAAAGATAGCCAGTGTTAATAAGCCTATGGTTAAGAGTGCTATTTTTTTAAATGAGCGGGACAAAAAATTTATATTTGGGTTAAGCCATACCGGTAACGGATTGAAGGCGGACTTGGATTGCTTAGCTGCAGTTGCAAAGAGCATCAACTGAAACAAGGTTAAACTCAGTAGCAGAGAAATCACAATGCCCAATGCCGAAGATAAACCGGTCACAACAATGGGTGGCGAAGGGCTGTTGAGCAGGAATAAAAAACCTAAAGCGGTGGTTAAACAGCTCATCGTTAACGGGGTTAGGTTTTCTTTAAAACTGTTGCGTAATGCTTGCGTTCTGCTCTGACCAGAGGCGATTTTCTGAAGGTAGGCGATGCTGTTATGCATATTAGTGACAATGCTTAGGCCAATGATCATGACGGGTGTAAAGACGTTGATTGAAGCCAGTGTGTAACCTAGCCAGCCAATAATACCAAAAGAGCCCAAAGTCGCCAGTAATCCTATTGATAGCATAGCAACCGCCAGTTTAACGCTTTTTAATACCCAGCTGAGGGCTGTGAACATGCACAGTATTAAGAAGGGAATAAACACTTTGATATCATGGCGCACTGTTTCTATATAGGCGTTATTTAGTCCCAGCGCACCACTGAGATAAACATCGATATTTTTATCAGAAAAAGCAGAGCGAGTAATTTTTTGTACTTTTTTGTTTAAGGCCTGTATTTGCAGAGCGCTTTTATTATCAGCAAGTTGTACATCTAATAGGATTAGGGCAAGGCTTGCATCCCCGGAGAGCAGTTGAATCTTTTTAATCTTGTGTTGCGTAAAGATATTATGGCGCCAGCGCAATTGGCTTAAATAATCTTGGACGCTTTTTATTTGCGCCAATACTTTGAGCTGAGAAATAAGCGCTTTGGAATTCTGGTAAAAGTGTTTGCTGTTGGTCAGTGGTGTCTTATCTTTACTATATAGAAGCAGAACTAAGCTATCGTGCGTGTCAAAGGTGTTTTGCTGCTGTAAATGTTGCTGAACCAACGGGTCTTGCGGATCAAAGTATGCCAGGTAACTTGCATTTGTTTTCAAGTGCGCCACACCGAGCACGGCAATAAACAGCGCTATCATTAGGCCTAGAATCGCTTTGTTAAACCCGGGGTAGAGAGGCAAGTGTGACTCCTGTAAGTGATAAAAAGTTATGCAGTAAATATGGGAATATAATGAACCTTAGATTAATACAGTTTTGTAAAGTATTAGCAATGTTTGTATCGCTATTGTTTTTTTCTGGCTGCTCTGTTCAAGGCAAAAAAATTTATCAAACTGAACAGGGGGCACTGGTAGGTTACGACCCCGTAGCCTACTTTTTAGAAAACAAAGCGGTGCCTGGAAAAGCACAGTTTCAAACTGTTCGGTCCAATGCAACCTGGTATTTCTCCAGTGCAAAAAATCAGCAGTTATTTGCGCAAACCCCTGAAGAATATCTACCAGAATACGGCGGCTACTGTGCCTATGCTATGTCATACGGCTTGGTCGTCTCCTCGGATCCAAAAGCCTTCACAATTATCGATAATAAGCTGTATCTAAATTACAGTTTAGCCGTGCGTGAAAAATGGCTCAAAGGGAGCGAAAAATTTATCATACAAGCTGATACTAAATGGCAAAATAAACTCTCCAGTGTGTCTAAATAACTGTTTTTTCATGGTTTTTAATGTATTTTTCAATGATTTTTGATGAGTCTGCAGGTTGGATATTGTCCTCCCAATAGAAGTGTTATCTTGTATTGGACCGTTGTTTAGCAAGCACCACACCCATAGAGTTTAGATAGTTGTTGACCCTCCCCAAAGAGGAGGCTTTATGCTCTTTCTTGGGAAGAAAAATGAGATATTTTAAATGTACACAATTGGTGAGTTTTCTCGCATTACAAGTATTACCGTAAAAGCGTTACGTCTCTATCATGATAAAGGCCTTTTGCAGCCCTCATTTATAGATCAAGGCACTCATTACAGGTACTACTCTAAGAGAGATATAGAAATTGCTTATGTGATTACAGAGCTGAAAAGCATGAAGTTCAGCTTATCTGAAATTAAAAATGCTTTATCTGAAATGACAGATGAAGCAGACATGACGCGAGTACTGACTCTAAAAAAGGAAAAGATTAACAAGGAAATTGAAAGTCTCAATACGATTTCTTCTGTCATTGATGTGATATTAACGAAACAGAGAGAGGCTTTAAAAATGACTGTAAACACAGGCGATGTACAACGCAGAGAGCTAATGGATATAAATGTCTTACTATTTAAGTGGCAGGGCCCATACAGTGAAACCGGTAAAGCTATGGGCAAGTTATACAGCGCTGGCGGAAGGCACGCGGCAGGCCCTGCTTTCAACTTATATTTTGACGACGAGTTTAAAGAAATAGCCAGTGTAGAATCTTGTTTGCCGATCAAAAAGAAGCTGAAAAGCAAACTGGAGTATAAATGTATAAAAGGGGGAGATTTCTATACATTAGTGCATGTGGGCCCCTACGAAAAAATTGGAGTGAGTTATGCAAAAATATTTGAGCACATAAAAAACCAGGGACATACCGCCGACATCCCCAGCCGGGAAGTCTATATAAAAGGCCCAGGGATGATTTTCAAAGGCAATCCGGACAAATATATAACAGAGATTCAAGTACCCATTTCAGGGGTTTAAATAACCTAGATTTATAGTGATCTGATGAATGCCCAGAGATGCATCATTCCACACAGGCTATTCTCTCATGACAGGGGTCAGCAAAGCTGATTCCCTTTCACGACTTCCAACTTCCAACTTCCAACTGAACCGTCCTTTATCCGTAAAATATCTTACCGGGGTTCATGATGTTATCTGGGTCGAGCGCCTGTTTAATAGCAAACATATAATTGACCCCGGCGCCGTGCTCGGCAAACATATACTTTGCCTTACCCAGACCGATACCGTGCTCGCCGGTACAAGTCCCCTCATAGTGAAGTGCCCGTGCGGCGAGTCGGTCTAAGAAATACTGCATTTTTTTGTTATCTTCTGCAGAGTTTTCATCAAAGCTGAGCAATACGTGAAAGTTACCGTCTCCGGCATGACCGACGATAGGCCCGATAAGGCCGCTGTCGATAATATCTTGTTTGGTTTGCGTGACACAGTCAGCAAAGTTGGAGATGGGCACGCAGACATCTGTCGACAGGTGAGCTAAGCCCGGGGCCAGATCGCAACCGGCCCAGTAGGCATCGTGTCTTGCTTTCCACAATACATTTCTCTGCTCGGTTTTGGCCGCGGCCTTAAAGTCGTCAGAGCCATATTCTGCGGCGATGTCTTTAAACATATCAACTTGCTCGGCGCAGTAGTTTTCACTGCCGTGAAACTCAATAAACAAGGTAGGTTTAACCTCTAAAGATAATTTAGAGTAGCTGTTGCAAGCGCCGACTTGTATCTCATCGAGTAACTCTATGCGTGCTACGGGTACACCGGTTTGGATGGTTAAGATTACCGCCTCACAGGCTTGTTTAATGCTGTCAAAACTACACACAGCCGAGAGTATTTTTTCCGGGATACCGTACAACTTAAGGGTTAATTCTGTGATTATTCCCAAGGTCCCCTCACTGCCTATCATGAGTCTGGCCAGGTCATAGCCCGCGGCAGATTTTTTAGCCCGTCCGCCGGTTTTGATGATTTCACCGTTGGGCATAACCACCGTCATGTTGATCACATTGTCGCGCATAGTGCCGTAGCGAACGGCGTTAGTACCCGATGCACGGGTTGCCGCCATGCCGGCCAAGGTCGCCTCGGCGCCCGGATCTATCGGAAAAAATAAGCCACTATCGCGCAGGTAAATATTTAACTCTTGGCGAGTCAGACCCGCGCCAACGGTTACGTCAAGGTCAGCAGTATTTACTTGGATAACCTGATTCATTGCAGAGAGATCTATACAGATACCGCCTTTGATCGCTGACACTTGTCCCTCCAGGGAGCTGCCGGCTCCGTAGGGGATGATAGGTACTACATGTTTGGCGCAGATTTTGACAATTTCACTGACCTGAGCGGTGGAAGTGGCAAATGCGACGGCGTCCGGCGGCATGTTCTGGTGATAAGTGACTTCACCGCCACCGTGTTGTTTGCGCACTGCTGTGGAGATAACCAGATTTTC
>Ga0105359_10001435_pt1 | contig 20099 bp, 15 predicted proteins | sample GOMGulsemesocosm_6_FD_83659 | JGI IMG/M metagenome (GOLD analysis project Ga0105359, IMG submission 83659) | Methane-oxidizing microbial communities from mesocosms in the Gulf of Mexico - GOM8C Gulf of Mexico | ecosystem: Environmental > Aquatic > Marine > Cold seeps | place: Gulf of Mexico...
ACAAAAACACATGAAACGTCTTCAGGGTAACATGGGTATCGGTCATGTCCGCTATCCAACGGCTGGCACCTCAACTTCAGCAGAAGCACAGCCATTTTACGTTAATTCTCCTTTTGGTATTTCGTTGGCGCACAATGGCAACCTAACCAATTCAAAGCAATTACAAGATTACTTGTTTAATGTTGCTCGTCGTCACATCAATACTAACTCAGATTCTGAGATATTATTAAACGTGCTTGCACATGAATTATCTATCAATCCAGCTATGAAATTATCGCCGGATGAAGTCTTTGAAAGTATTGCTCGTACTATAGCTCTATTACAAGGTGCTTACGCTGCTGTAGCTTTAGTGATTGGCCACGGCATGATTGCCTTTAGAGACCCTTACGGTATCAGACCTTTAGTGCTTGGTAAGCGCGAAGAGAATGGCAAAACTGAATATATGGTTGCCTCTGAAAATGTTGCACTTGATGCGTTGGGTTATAACTTCCTAAGAGATGTTGAACCTGGTGAAGCGGTTTACATCGACGAAGCTGGTCATTTGCATACTAAGCAATGTTCTAACAACCCACAATATGCACCTTGTATCTTTGAGTATGTTTATTTTGCCCGCCCTGATTCGTTTATTGATAATATTTCGGTTTATCAAGCTCGTTTAAATATGGGTAAAAAGCTTGGTCAGAAAATTAAGCGTGACTGGGAAGATCTTGATATAGACGTTGTTATTCCTATTCCAGAAACTTCGTGTGACGTTGCTTTAGAAATTGCCGGTGAGTTAAATCTGCCTTATCGTCAAGGTTTTGTGAAAAATCGCTATATTGGCCGTACATTTATCATGCCTGGTCAAACGTTACGTCGTAAGTCTGTACGCCGTAAATTGAACGCTATCAAAAGCGAATTTAAAGGCAAAAATGTACTACTTGTTGATGACTCTATTGTACGCGGTACAACATCAGAACAGATAATTGATATGGCACGAGAAGCGGGCGCTGCTAATGTTTATTTCGCTTCTGCTGCACCAGAAATAAGATTCCCGAATGTGTATGGCATCGATATGCCGTCAGTGACTGAACTTATTGCTCACGGTAGAGAAGTTGATGAAATTGCAAAACACATCGGCGCTGATGAGTTAATTTATCAAGATATTGAAGATTTAATTAGTGCAGTTAGTGAAGAAAACCCAAGTATTACAGCGTTTGAAACTTCTGTTTTCAATGGCCGTTATGTAACAGGTGACATTAGCCAAGATTACTTGGATGAGATCACTGGTATTCGTAATGACGGTGCAAAATCGTCTACTGAAGCTAAAGCTGAAATCTCAAATATCGATTTACATAACGAAGACAACTAAGTTATGTAATAGCCCCATGCATGCTTCATGTATGGGGTTAATTTCTCCTTATTCCTCCCAGATTTGCATACCTCAATAACACCTCATTCCAGTATTATTATCTGCTGTCAGTGTTTGTCTAAATCATAAATAACTATCTGCCAAAGTTTAACTGCTATAGTTGAATAATAGATGAGCTAAGAAAGCAGGGCGTGATGTGATGTTAAAAAACAACCATCTAATATTATTTCTTTGTATCACTTGTTTGGCTGCAGGCAACTTAATATTGGCAAATGAACTGCCAAGTAAAATTAATAAAACCCATGTTGGCTTGTATGCGGGTATTAATTGGAATAACCCAAATGATAATCTTATCGCACAACGTATATTTAATAGAATTGAACAAAAGCTCTCGCGACAATTGATCTTCAACCGTATCGCTGCAACTCTCACCCGCTCTTGGTTACATTTAAAGAATAATGACACAGGTTGCATATTTAACGTTATTGATACTCCAAGTCGGAGAGAGAAAGCACATTTTAGCAAATACCCAGTATACGTTTCACCGCCGTTACGATTTTTCACATCAACAAATTCTGCATTTGTAAATCCGTTTACGTTTAGTCAGTTAGATCACACTGTAATCTCTAACAAGATAGCAGTTGTTGAAAATCGTTTTTACAGCCATGTTATTAATAATTTCATAAGCAGCCACCCCCAATACTTCTATATTCATTCCTCGATAGATCGCAGCGATAGGTTCTTGGGAATGCTTCAAAAAGGCCGTATTAAGGGATTTATCGATTTTAGTGAATCGATTCGTGCAGCGTCAAACGTAACAAATATTAAATTTGATATTCGCACATTAACTATTGAGGGTGAAAAAGAATATACCACTGGGTATTTTGCGTGTTCTAAAACTAAGTCTGGAAAGGAAGTGATTAAACTTATTAATACTGTAATGGGGGAAAAAGCATTTAGAGAATGGATGATAAAAGAACATCAAAGATTTTATGGGGAACAAGAGGCCAAAGCGCTTATCCCCCATCTAATAGATACTATCTATAACTAAATTAACACACCTTCTTAAAATCGCTAAATTGCTGTTTTAGCTCAGCACTTGCGCCACCAGTTATATTAGAAACTACAAAGCCTGAAACAGCAGCAAATATAAAGCCCGGAATTATTTCGTATAGATCAAATAAACCACCTGTTAGGTTCTTCCAGATTATAACAGTTAACGCGCCGGTGATGATTGATGCAATTGCGCCATACCTGTTGTAATTATTCCAATAAAGGGACAACAAGATTAGAGGCCCAAATGCGGCTCCAAACCCTGCCCAAGCATAACCTACAAGACCTAACACGCTAGACTCTGGGTTGAGAGAAATGAGCAAGGCGATGACAGCGATGCTTACAACAGCGATTCGGCCAACCATCATCAACTCTTTATCAGACGCCTTAGGGTTAATGAAAGGTCGGTAAATATCTTCACTGATAACACTTGAACTAACGAGCAATTGTGAATCTACAGTACTCATTATAGCTGACAGTATTGCAGCAATTAAAATACCTGACACCCAAGGGTTAAACGCTACTTTACTCAAAAATATAAATACAGTCTCTGGATTATCTAGTGGCTGATTAGCAAAATATACAGCACCTACTAAGCCAGTTGCTAGTGCACCAAATAATGCTAACACCATCCAGCTCATAGCAATATTACGAGAGATTCTTACATCACTAGGTTTGGCTATGGCCATAAAACGCACGAGAATGTGCGGTTGACCAAAGTAACCTAATCCCCAAGCCAGTAATGATATTAATCCAATGGCACCGGCTGAAGGGGCAAAGTCAAACATAGAAGCATCAAGAGTATTGACCATCACTTCACTGCCACCAATTTCAAAATACATCGCCGTAGGCACAATAATTAATGCAAGTAGCATTAAAATACCTTGGAAGAAATCGGTCCAACTTACGGCAAAGAAACCACCGACAAAGGTGTATGATACGATAATGAATGTGCCAATGAGCAATGCCCAGAAATAGTCGAGGCCGAATACCTTTTCAAACAAAATTGCGCCACCAACTAAGCCTGATGCCGTATAAAAAGTGAAAAACACCAAAATGGCGATTGCTGCAACAGTTTTTAATAAACCAGTATCAGCAAAGCGGTGTGATAAAAAGTCTGGAAGTGTTTGTGAATCGTTAGCAACTTCGGTGTATACCCGTAAGCGCTTTGCTACGAAAATCCAATTGAGGGCAGCGCCAACGACTAGGCCAACACCAATCCATACTTCACTCACGCCACTGGCGTAAATTGCGCCAGGTAAGCCAAGTAATAACCAACCAGACATGTCAGATGCACCAACACTTAATGCGGCGACACTAGGGCTTAAGCTACGGCCACCCAGGATATAATCACTGTGATTGTTCGTTTTTTTGTAGGCGTATAAACCTAACATTAACATACAACATAGATAACCAATAAAGGTTACCAGAATAGGAAGTTCTATAGTCATTAGTTATTCTTATTATTATAACCAACACCTTTGAGGAGGGTATCGGTTGTTAAAAAATTAATGTAGACAGCGTTGCTGACTGCACGTTTTTAAATCAACCGACATTGTATAGTAAATCTAACGAATTGAAACTAAATCTCCCAATCTAGTTCACCTTCTATATTAGACTTTATGCTATTGATATCACTATTCTTTGGCGCAACAATGACTAGGTACCCACTCGATAATTCTGTGATGGTGCCATTGAAGTCAGCATTGCTAAACCGCGTTTTTATTTCATCGAAATCTAATGATTTTGGCACGAGAAATACATTAATTCTTTCTGCATTGTCTCGATAAACCAAGTGTGCACTGGCAATACCCTGAAATTCACAATGACTCGACCATAAAATGTCGTTTGCATTTGTTAAAGAAGCACCGTACAACGAAAGTTGCTGATTAACACGAGTCAGTGTTGGGTTTGTATCAGTTACTCCAGCATAAGGGGCACCATGGCTTGTATGTGCTAAGGCATGGTCCATTAAGTTATCGTTGTGGTGATTTTGAGCGCTTAACATGAATAAACTTACAGTCATGACTACAAGCGAAGCCGCGATAGCAAAATAAGGTTTATAGCTGTTCAAGTGCCCCTTGTTTTTATGCGTCACGGTTGAAGAGGTCGGTTCATCACAAATAGCTTTGATCGCATCTAGGTGCATTTGAGAAGGGGCAGGAACATCTGAGGTAAAATTCTCAAACATTTTGTCATTTTCTTTGGCATCAATAACGGCTTGTTGCAACGCACTATCATTTTTTACTGCTTCTAGGAAATCAGGATCAGTACAATAAGGATCAGCCATTGCTAGTTCAAAATAATTCAATGTTTTCATGATTTATCCGTCCTACTTGCAGAATGATTAGTTAATATGTCTGCGAGTTGTTTTTTTGCTCTAAATAATCGGGTCATAACCGTGTTTTTATTAAGGCTGAGTTGCTTAGCTATTTCTTCACCGCTAAAACCAAACATCGATTGTAGTAGTAGTGGCTCTTTATAGTCATCGGCCAACATATCAATTGCTACGTGCAGTTCTTCATGTTCTATCGACGTTTGTTGTTGGCTTTCGTTGTCATCAGCCACGCTATAATCATCAATATCCACTAAAGAAAGCTGCTTGCGTTCAAACCTTCTGGCATTTTCTCGTCTTAATATTGTGATCAGCCAACCTTTAGCGGCTTTAATATCTTCGAGTTGTTCAATGGCTCGCCATGCTCTTAAAAACGTCTCTTGAACAATATCTTCTGTAACTTGTTTATCTTTAGTCAACCAAAAACCATAACGGTATAAATCCATATGGTATTGAGCAACAAGTGCTTCGTATTGCTGAGTTAATGCTTTATCTCTTTTCAAGACCGTTGACCTTTATGAAATCTTTCATTAATTGTTAACTTATTACGCTTTTGGTGCATAGAGGCCACTTAGTTGCGATGCATTCGACGTATTTGTATTTTTAAACAATGCTACAACGCTCGATTTTAAAGGTTTACAATCAACCTCTTGAGTTTGTTGGCTAAAGCGATGTTTAGCTAGTTCATGGTATTGTGTTGTGATACCAAATTGCGTAGCCGTCGGGTGATCTACCGTCATTTTAAAATCTTGTTTTAACCATAAAGGCAGTAACCTTAATGCGTTAGATAATTCATTATTATCTAACGAGTGGAGCAGTGTAGCATAAATGTTGGTTGTGACATCAACCGTCTTTGACGCTACGTCAGGCACGCTTTTCTTTCTTTTACAAAGCCATACAATTACAGCTAGCGCTAGTATTAATAAACATGACAACCCTATGCTTAAAAATTTCCAAGGAAACAAAGATTGCACCGCCAATGAAGGGCTAACGGGTAATTGGGCTGAAACTTCTGTTGTACTTACGCTAGGTGGGGTCGCTTGAGTATTGAGCGGTGATGGAGTAGAAGGTTTTATTACCAATGTTTTTTGTTTGATAACCGCCCACTGGACTGTCTCTGTACGTGGATCAAACCAAGGTATTTTGATTTCAGGCACGACAATTTCGCCGCTTTTTATTGGAATTAATGCAATTTTTTGAACCAGCTGAGAAATCAACGTCGATCCATTGAGTCCTTGTTGCAATTTAGGCTTGTCTGGGTAACTTTGCAGTGAATTACCAGCATCAATTGATAAAGTTGGTAACTGTTCAGTTGAGACATTAGCCGCTGATAACGTAATTGTCCGTGTGATGGGCTCACCCACTTGATAATCTTTTTCATTTGCCCATTCATCTTCAATGACGACCATATCAGAGACCAACCAATCACCCGGGAACTCAGTGGGGATTGCCTTAACTTCTATTTGATGGTTTTCACCAAGTAATGTAATTGGTTTAGAGCGCCCGTAACCGTACTGGCTAACATCACCTCTAAAGATTGAGCCTTCTAATTCAAATTTACCTGCTTGAGTTGGACTAATATTATATTGTCTGGTAATAGTTCTATAGCGCTTGCCATTAACTATCTCGCTGGCGTCTTTGTCTTCACCTATCTGAGTTATTTCCGCACCCACAAGACTCGGTTGCTGTAATTGCGCACGTTGTAGCCTCATTCCTAACAATAATTTTATTTCGTAAATAAGTGGCTGACCAATATATACACTTGTATTACTAATACTTGTTTCAAGTTTGATGTTCTCGTTATCTTTTGTACTTTGGGGTTTAGTAACAATATTCATGATGATTGGTTTGCTACTGATATTGTTAATTTTTAGTGAAGGAATTGTGAGAGCACCTGATTTTCTTGAAATCAAACTTACCCGCCAAGTCGTTTGTCGCGTCATGGTGCCGTTAATAATCTGTGTATTAGAAGATACTGATGTTTGACCGACAATAAAGTCTTGTAATAATGCACTCGTATCTAAGCTATTGGTATCAACGTTATCATCAGCAACAATAGTAAGGTTGAACGCCTCAGCTACCATAGCCGGATTGCGATCAACACTTGCTTTGAGCGTGGTAATGCCAAAGGCTTGGCCAGAGATAACCGCCGCAGCTAACAAAAGTAGCAAGCGTCCCTTATTAATGATGCGACTCATAGCAAGTAGAGGGGTGTTTTGTTGGATTACCACTTTTTTCGTTCCTTTGTTGTTACACGTTGATGTTGACGTTTTCGTGCTTCTAATGCCATCTTGTTTTTTAATAATAATGAAGGATCATCAGGGATCTTCTTAACTAACCTGTTGAGTCGTTGTAACTCTTCAGGCGTCAAATTATCTTTATTAAACATCTGCTGTTTCTGGTTAGCATCTTTTTGTTGCTTGGCCATCTTTTGCTTTTCTTGGTCACTTAATGGTTGTTTTTTATCACCGTTTTGTTGTTCTTTTGACTCTGTTGCGTCGTCTTTTTGCTGTTGAGACTGCTTTTGCGATTGACTGTCCGGATCTTGTTGATCACCTTTTTTGTCATCATTTGGGTTTTGTTCACCTTGTTGCTTTTTGTCTTGTTTAGATGAGTCACCGTCCTTTTTCTCATCGCCTTGCTGCTTATCCTGATCTTGTTTTTTGTCACCTTGTTCGTTATTTTTCTGCTCATCTTTATTTTGTTGTTGTTTTTTCTGCTTGGCGAGCTTGGTGACTAAATCAAGGTTATCTTGGGCATTAGGAAAACTTGGATCTTGTTTAAGTAATTGCTTATAGCGGTCAATTGATTCATCTAATTGACCTAATTTAGCCAGCGTATTTGCTTGATTATACAATCCTTGGGGCTTTTTACTTTGATTAAAGTGTTCTAATGCTTGCTCGAAGTTGCCTTGCTTATAGTGCGCTGTGCCGCGCCACTGCGGATCTTCAAATTGTGATGATGCATTAGAGAAATCTTTATTTTTATAAGACGTTAGTCCTTGCTGATTTTTAGTTTGCCACAAGTTATCCCACCAACTCGATTGTTGAGTCGGTGCAGGTTGTCCATGTGTAGGTTTGGCCATTGGGGTACTTTGTACCTTCGGTAAGGAAGCGGACTCATCAGCCATTACATCTGATGAGGCTAAGGGATAAATCATTACTGTCATTGCAATAATAGTAATGATGCCACGTCTAAATGCATAGGCTGCAAATGGTAGAAGGATCAATAATATATATGGACCAACCTCGTGCCATTCATCGCCAAATTGATTATCTTGCTGATCGTTATCTAATTCATCCGCAGCGACATTATTAGTGACATAATCTATATCGGCCTGGTCATTTGTTAAGTTGCTATAACGACCCGACAGGGTATTTGACAAACCGCGTAATATATTACTTTGGAGCTTAGGGAGCACAATATTACCACTGTCATTTTTCAATAATTGTCCATTAGGCAATTTTATTGGAGCGCCTTGTTGAGTACCTATACCAAGGATATTGAGAGTAAATTGAGTATTTTTTAATAAACGCGTTATCTCTCGTGCATCAGATGGCTCTAAACCATCAGTGATCAAATAAAGTGTGCCTTGCTTATAATTTGTTTGCTTGAGTAACTCTAGGGCCTTTTCAATAGCCCAACTAGGCCTTGAGCCATATACTGGCATAATTTCTGGGCTCAAAGATGGGATCAAGTTCTGCAAATTAGCGACATCTTGCGTCATAGGGCTGATCACAAAAGCGTCACCTGCATAAGCTATCAAGGCAGTTTCACCTTCACTTAAACGTGAGACTAAATCCTTAATCTTAAATTTTGCACGTGTTAAACGGTTTGGCAATACATCAGTGGCAAACATAGATAACGACATATCGGCAATAATTACTTGTGCTTGTTTAACCTTAAAGAGAGGTTGTTCAACACGTTGCCACGTTGGTCCAGCCAGTGCGATTGAAATTAACAAACTAGCTATGATGATTAGGGCTGATGAGCCTGCTTGACGAGAAGGCGAGCTTGTTTCAATAAGCACTTTAGCGAGGTGTGCTGGCAAAAATTGATGCCATTGGCCTTGCTTGCTTTTTTGACGTAGCAGCACAATAATTAATGCAATGGCGGGTAAAAATGCCATTAGCCAAAGCGGTCTTACAAAATGAAAATCAGCGATAAATTGATCCATTAACGTCTCTCCCAATTGATCATCAGTACCATCATCAGCATTGACACAATTAAAGCGCCTATTAATGGCCAATAAAATAATGCTTTTTGTGGGCGTAATGTCTGTTCATTTGCTTCAATTTTTTCTAGGTTATCGAGTTGTTCATAAATTTTTTCTAACTCGTTTGAATCCGTAGCCTTGAAAAACTTGCCATTGGTAGCTAAGGCTATTTTTGTAAGAGACTCTTCATCTACCCCAGAAGCGCGATTAAAAAATCCAAATTGTTTATTTTTATTGCCACCAACACCAATTGTATAAATAGTCACTTCTTTGGCTATAGCGAGCTCCATTGCCTGTTCTGGCGTTATGGCACCAGCGGTATTTTCGCCATCTGTTAACAAGACTAATACTCGATTACTGTTTTCTTTATTATCAAATCGTTTAACCGCTAGGCCGATGGCTTCTCCAATCGCAGTTCTTTGACCAACAAGACCTAGAAATGATTCATCAAGCAGTGTTTGAACAGTGGTTAAATCAAAGGTTAAAGGGGCTTGAACATAGGCATTGTCAGCAAACAATATCAGTCCAATTCGATCGCCTTTACGTTTTGCGATAAAGTCTTTAACAACAGATTTAACCATGGTCAGGCGATCAACATATCGACCGTTTAGTTTCATATCGTCTTCTTGCATCGATGCTGACAGATCCACCGCTAAAATAAGTTCCCGCGCCTGTGTCGGTGAAGCCACTGGCTCACCAATCCACATTGGCTGTGCGCTGGACAATATTAGCAGTAGCCAAACAATGATACTCATGACTAAATTGCGAGAGGATTTATTAACCACTGATTCCTGAGTATTTGGAAATGCATCGTTATTGGCAACTTTAAGCGCAGCTAGCTGTGGCTGTTGCTTAGGCGCTAAAAAATAATAGGCTAGTAAGGGAAGTGGCAGACAAAGGAAGATCCACGGCAAATTAAAAGTCAGCATTTTTCATCTCAAGTAGTGCACGGGTATTCAATTTAGAAAGCCATTGATTAGCGATAGGTTTAAATTGTTCAAAATACTGCACATGATGAGCCGTATATAATGCGTTGTGTATGTCTTTTAAAGCTAGTTTAGTTGCCTCGTTCATATTCAATGATAAGAAGTCTGTCCAAGCTTGGCCATTTAAACTGGATACTCTTTGACCGCAATAATGAATCGCAACTTGCTTAAGCAGTTGATTAATCTCATCGCAACTCGTGCATTGATCAAGCTTATTTAATGCTAGGCGCTTTATTGACCAGCGTTTGATATATCTAGTGAGCTGACGCGCGGCAACAAAAAGGATGATTAAACTGACCGCAATGAGCAACCACCAACCGATAGCTAACGGCCATAAACCAGGTTCGGCTGGTAAGGCAATGTCTTTGAGTTGCTCAATAGATACTTGATTTGGCAGGTTTGTCATTTATACCTCCTTGTCATTAAGGCCATTTACGGCACTATTTTTTCCAAGCTGATCGAGCAATGGCAAGTGAGCAGAAAATTTTAATAATGAAATATTGAGCTTTTTAAGAATGATGCTTTGCTGAGTTTGAGCCTTTACGCTTTGCTCTTCATACTGTTGACGGCGATTTTTATTTAACAAAAATTCACTGCGAGATTGTCCATCAGTAACGGCTAATGCACCTTGTAATTGAGTCGGCAAGCTGAGCTCTAGGGGATCCGTGATTTGACAACCGATAATTTCATTATGGCGTGATAATAATTGCAGCTGTTTGATCGCTTTGTCAGTTAAATTAGTAAAATCGGACAGTACAAAGACCAAACTTCCAGGCTTTACAACACGTCGTAATCGCAAGCATGCTTGTTCAAAGGCCAATGGCTTTTGCTCATTTTTCTTAAAGTAATCTAATCCTTGATTATGGATCTTAACCAAGTATTCAATAACAGCTAGTGCGCCGTGATGGCGATTTCTGGGTTTGAGTTCTCGATGCTCGAAATCGTTAAAAAGCAAGGCGCCTATACGATCGCCATTGGCAATTGCTGACCAGGCTAAAAGCGACGCAAGGTGACATACTTGCACAGACTTTAGCAGAAGCTGAGAACCAAAATATTGCTGATGATTTAAATCAACTAACAAGAAAACAGGGCGTTCACGTTCCTCACGATAAATTTTAGTGTGGGTTTTGCCCGTGCGGGCAGTGACTCGCCAATCGATAGCCCGAATATCATCACCAATTTGATAATGTCTTGCTTCATCAAATTCCATGCCGCGGCCCTTAGTTTTTGCGACTAAGGTACCAGCCATGTGCGACTTAATTTGGCTATTAGCCGATAGATCGAGCAGGGCACTGCGTCCACGATATTCGAGTAACTCTTTAATGCTTAAATTAATACCATCAGCAAATGGGGGAAGCTCAACACTCATTAAGGCACAGCCACCAATGTTAGGATTTTATCAACTACCATGCTTGGAGTGATTCCTTCAGATTCGGCTTCATAGCTCAGTAATAGGCGATGACGCAGAACATTTGGTGCGGTGTTTATAATGTCTTCAGGGCTAACGAAGTCGCGTCCATGCAGCCAAGCGCTGGCTCTAGCACAGCGCTCTAGGGCGATAGTGGCACGAGGACTTGCACCATAAGTAATCCAATTTTTTAAATCACCTTCAAAAGCATCAGGACGACGTGTCGCCATAATGATTTGAACAATATATTCTTCAAGTTGTGGTGCTAGATATATTTCAAGACATTGTTTACGTGCATCGACTATTTCTGTTTGTTGAAGGTTTGGCGGCGTAATCGGTGCTTGAGATAGCGCTTCGTTACGATTGAGTGCCAATATCTCGCGCTCGACTTCAGCGCCAGGGTAATCGATGCTTACATGCATTAAAAAACGATCGAGTTGTGCTTCAGGCAGTGGATACGTACCTTCTTGTTCAATCGGGTTTTGAGTGGCCATAACCAAAAACAATTCAGGTAATTGATAAGTGGTACGCCCAACTGTAATTTGGCGTTCAGCCATAGCTTCTAATAAAGCCGATTGCACCTTGGCCGGTGCACGGTTTATTTCATCGGCTAATATTAAATTATGGAATAATGGACCTTTTTGAAATTCAAATTCATGAGTTTCAGGTCGATAAATATCTGTTCCAGTTAAATCGGCAGGTAATAAATCTGGCGTAAACTGCACACGATGAAAATCACTTTCTATGCCGTCGGCTAATGATTTTATGGCACGTGTTTTTGCTAAACCTGGTGGTCCTTCAACTAAAATATGCCCGTCTGCTAATAAACAAACTAGCATTGAGTGTGTAAGTTCTGATTGACCTAATATTTGTGTATCAAGGTATTCTTTTAGCTGATTAAATTTTTCAATTGCCATAATAGTTTATTTGCCTAACGTGCGATAAATAGTTGTACAAAAATTCGATGAGACATATTTACCCAAAATCTAGGTAATAGTCTAGGGTAAACGTGCATTTATCCTTTTAATGCGCTTTTGTTGAGCATAAATAAAGCAATAAGTTCCGTTGTTTTGTTAATTTTGTCTATATCGCCACATTTTTTGCACTTGTCGTGGTCAGACCTGTGAGCTATAGTAAGTCACTGATTTTAAAATTATAGGTTTTATTCACGCGAATAGCTGATCAAAAACCACGGGACTAAGACATGAAATCCACTCAAGATTTAACAAGTAAAGGCGGTCATCGCATCGCTATCATTGATGGCTTAAGAACACCTTTTGCTAAACAAGCGACTGCTTACCATGGTGTGCCAGCTTTAGATTTAGGCAAGACGGTTGTTAATGAATTGCTTACACGCAGTGAACTAGATCCTAAATTAGTCGATTTGTTGGTATATGGACAGGTTGTGCAAATGCCTGAAGCACCAAATATTGCCCGTGAAATAGTGCTTGGCACCGGGATGAATGTATCAACAGATGCCTACAGTGTATCCCGCGCTTGTGCCACTAGTTTCCAATCGACGGTGAATGTGGCCGAATCGATTTTATCGGGAACTAGTCAAATAGGTATTGCTGGCGGAGCTGATAGCTCATCAGTTGTTCCGATTGGTGTTTCTAAAACCCTTGCTCGTGCCTTGGTTGACTTAAACAAAGCACGTTCATTAGGACAACGTTTAAGTATTTTAAAACGTCTGTCATTAAAAGACTTGTTGCCAGTACCGCCTGCTGTAGCCGAATATTCTACAGGTTTATCAATGGGGCAAACGGCAGAACAAATGGCTAAGACGCATCAAATAAGCCGTCAAGATCAAGACGCTATGGCGCATCGTTCTCACACTTTAGCAACAAAAAGTTGGGATGATGGCTTATTAGCGCAAGAAGTAATGACTGCGCATGTAGAGCCTTTCAAAACACATTTAAGCCAGGACAACACGGTTCGTACCAATTCAGTATTAGAAAGCTATGCTAAATTACGTCCTGTCTTTGACAAAAAACATGGCACAGTAACAGCTGCTAATTCCACGGCACTTACTGATGGTGGCTCAGGCATTATTATGATGCGTGAAGACGTGGCTAAAGCATTAGGTTATCAGCCACTTGGTTATATTCGAAGTTACGCGTTTTCAGCTATTGACGTGTGGGAAGACATGTTGATGGGGCCTTCTTATGCTACGCCAATTGCCTTGGCTCGTGCGGGCATTGAATTGTCCGATCTAACTTTAATAGAAATGCACGAAGCGTTTGCTGCTCAAGCATTATCTAATATGAAAATGTTTGAGTCGGATCTATTTGCTCAGCGTCATCTCAATCGAAAAACAGCTATAGGTCAAATCGATATGGACAAGTTTAATGTTATGGGCGGCTCGTTAGCCTATGGACATCCATTTGCGGCCACAGGCACACGTTTAATCACGCAGGTTTTAAATGAATTAAAACGCCGTGGTGGTGGGTTAGGGTTAACAACGGCTTGTGCCGCTGGAGGCCTTGGGGCAGCTATGGTTTTGGAGGTTGAATAATGAGTACATTTACAACAACAATTAATGACGACAACATAGCAATTATCAGCATGGATGTTGTGGGCGAAAAGATGAATACATTGCGCGCTGAATTTGGCGAGCAAATGAGTGCAGTACTTGATGAATTAGAATCAAACTCTTCCCTTAAAGGCATCGTTGTTATCTCAGCTAAGCCCGATAACTTCATTGCTGGCGCTGACATTTCTATGTTAGATAGCTGTGCAACATCTGAAGATGTGCTGGCTATTTCAACCCTAGGCCAAGATATGTTTGATCGAATTGAGGCCATCAAAATACCCGTTATCGCAGCAATTAATGGTCCCTGTTTGGGCGGCGGCCTTGAACTAGCCATGGCTTGTCATGGCCGTGTAGTAACAAACGATGCGAAAACAGTGTTAGGCTTGCCAGAAGTACAACTTGGATTACTTCCAGGTAGTGGTGGCACGCAGCGGTTACCGGCCCTTGTTGGTATCGCAAAATCGTTAGATTTAATGCTTACAGGTAAACAACTGCGAGCAAAAGACGCTAAAAAAATTGGCCTAGTAGATGACGTAGTACCGCCCGTCATTTTACTTGATGTGGCCCTTAAAATGGCCCTAAAAGGCACACCTAAACGTAAATTGAAACTAGACAAAGTCAATGCTGTGCTGCAAGCGACTCCATTTGGCCGAAATATAATATTCAATCAAGCACAAAAATCGGTACTAGCTAAAACAAAGGGCCATTACCCTGCGCCGTTAAAAATTATTGACTGTGTGCGCATTGGCGTGAATGAGAGTAAAAAAGCAGGTTTAGCGGCTGAAGCAAAGCATTTCTCACACCTTGTAATGACTGACGAATCAAAAGCGCTGAGACGATTGTTTTTTGCAACCACTCAAATGAAAAAAGAAACGGGCAGTGGTAATACAAAACCGCAAACCATTAAACACGCCATGGTGCTTGGCGGCGGTTTAATGGGGGGCGGCATTGCTAACGTCACAGCTATCAAAGGTAATATCCCAACACGGATTAAAGATATTTCTCACGAGGGTATCAGTCAGGCTTATAAATACAGTTTTGATTTACTGAATAAAAAAGTAAAAAGACGCTTTATGACCCGGTCACAAATGCAGTCACAAATGAATAATATCACCGGCACAACCGACTACACTGGGGTTAGTAATGTTGATATCGTCGTTGAGGCAGTATTTGAAGACTTGTCCCTAAAGCATAAAATGGTCGAAGATATTGAAAGACATTGCGGTGAACAAACAATATTTGCCTCTAACACTTCGTCATTGCCCATTGCAAAAATAGCGCAACATGCAAAACGACCAGAGAATATCATTGGCCTACATTACTTTTCACCCGTGGATAAAATGCCTTTAGTGGAAGTTATTGCCCATGATAAAACATCTCCTGAAACAATCGCAACGACCGTGGCTTTTGCTAAAAAGCAGGGTAAAACACCTATCGTTGTTCAAGATGGTGCAGGCTTTTATGTCAATCGTATTTTAGCGCTGTATCTTAATGAAGCGGCGAATATGCTCCTTGAAGGTGAAACGATTGAAGCTTTAGATAAAGCCTTAGTTAATTTTGGTTTCCCGGTTGGTCCAGTGACTTTGTTAGATGAAGTGGGTATTGATGTGGGCGCGAAAATCTCGCCAATCTTATTAGCTGAATTGGGTGATCGATTCACCGCGCCTAGTGCATTTGACGCATTGCTTAATGATGGACGTAAAGGTAAGAAAAGTCGAAAGGGCTTTTACAAATATGACAAAAAATCTAAAGGTAAGAAGCTAGTAGATGAAAGTGTCTACAAGATCTTGGGTGTAACCCCATCCAAACAGACTGCTAGCAGTGAAATCGCGCAGCGGTGTATGATTCAAATGCTGAATGAGGCAACGCGCTGTTTAGAGGAGGGTATTATTGCCAACGTGCGTGATGGTGATATTGGCGCTATATTTGGGATAGGATTTCCGCCGTTTTTAGCGGGTCCCTTTAGTTACATGGACAAATTAGGTATCGATGAGGTGGTTCGTTTGTTAACGCATTACGAAGGTGTGCACGGTAACCGTTTTGCGCCATCACCTATGTTGCTAGATATGAAAGAGAACAATAAAACATTCTATTAACTAGTGTTGAATAGCGAACTAGATAAAAAAAGCCAATATTACTATTGGCTTTTTTAGTGCTACGCCAGACCACCATTGTAATTAGTGTCAGATTTAACCTTGATTACAATGGTAAACATTGCCACTTAGCGTTACGTTAGTTTGTTGTGTCCCACCACCAAACTCACCGTTATAATTACCTGTTTGACCTGCTCGTTGAGTGAGTAAATAGACCACGTTACCGCCCATTGCTGTGGCTTTGTTTTTGATATCATTTCTGGCACCAGTCTCTAAGTCTGCATTTGAAGTAAATCCACCAGTGAAAAAGTCACCTTGATTTCCTGTCACATCTCCAAGAAATTTGCAGGTATCGGTACTTGGTTCTTGGTGAGTTAGGCGAACCATCGAAGCATTTTGTTGTAATGGTAGTGCACTACAAGCACCTAATGATAATACAGCTAATAATGGGAATAATTTTTTCATGGCTAAGAACCTAATTGATTTAATGTATGTCTATTATTAGGTAAAAACTGACGTACAGCCAGCAAATAAATGTAGTGAAAATGTAGAAGAGAATGAGTGTTTTCTTACACTTTGTAAACATAAGTGCGCTGAGAATATCGTTAAATTCAGCGCATATTCATTCTAGAGTCAGGCCTTACAAAGCGCTTAACTAAAATGTCCAATTTCTGGGTTACTGCATCATTGTTGTTTTTATTATCATTAATTACAATGATAAACGTTGCCACTAAGAGTGACGTTCGTCTGTTCTAAATCGCCACCGTAACCACCACCTGTTTGACCTGCACGTTGGGTTAATAAGTACACAAGGTTACCGCCCATCTTACTGGCTTGATTTTTAATATCATTTCTGGCACCAGTCTCTAAATCTGCATTAGATGTGTATCCGCCAGTGAAGAAGTCACCTTGATTACCGGTAACATCGCCTAAAAATTTACAATTATCAGAACTTGGCTCCTGGTGAGTTAAGCGTACTAATGATGCGCCTTCTTGTAATGGTAGTGCGCTACAAGCACCTAAAGATAATACAGCTAATAATGGGAATAATTTTTTCATGGCTAAGAACCTAATTGATTTAATGTGTGTGTATTATTAGGTAAATTTGAAATGGCGTCAGTAAGCGAGTGTATCGAATTGTAGGTCTTGGTGCAGGGGATTCTTACATTTAATAAACAAATGTGCGCTGAACATAACGTATAAGATCAGCGCTTGTGCTTTTAAAAATTAATTAGTTATTCTTCCACGGCGTGATGGAGTCATTAGCGAGGTGATGATCACGATAACGTTCAACCCATAATGCCGTTGCGCCGCAAATGGCCACTGGCATAACGATAAAATTGACAATAGGAATCATTGAAAATAACGTTGTCATGCTACCAAAGGACAAAGCGCAGCCGCGGTCTTGTTTGAGCTGTGATTTCATTACGTTAAAATCTCGCTTGTGATTATCAAATGGGTAATCACAATATTGCACCGACATCATCCAAGCACTGAATAAAAACCATAAGATAGGAGCGACAGTCTGACCTATGATGGGAATAAAGAACAAAATTAAACAACCAAGTGCTTTAGGTAGGTAGTAAGCAAATTTAATCCATTCGCGGCTTAGAGTACGCGGGATATCCTTGATTATGTCTGAGAAGCTACTTTCAGGTGCTGGTTTGCCTGTGAGGTAACATTCAACTTTTTCACTCAATACACCGTTAAATGGTGCTGCAATCCAATTGGCGACAGAACTAAAAATGAAAGAAAAGACGATCAACATAGCAATAATGGCCAAGGGCCATAAAATAACATTTAACCAACTGAGCCAATCAGGTAAAAATCCATTGATGTAGGCAAATACTTCTTCAAGCTTTAAATACAGGTAGTAAAAAGCACCACAAAATAGCAATACGTTAACGATTAGCGGGAAAATAACAAAGCTACGTAAGCCTTTAGTTTGAATTAATTCAAAGCCTTTTAGGAAATAACTGGCACCACTACGCGATTTATCAAACACTACAATACTCTTATCGGTTATTCATAATAGATTGATTATAAAGCCTTGATTAACTCCTTAACAGTTTTTAACGCTTTAAATGATGAAAAACTGTTACAAAATTAATCAAATAGATTACTTGGGCTGACGAACTATTTGTAGGTATGCCATAATGTCGACATTATTAAAATTATTATCGATATTCATGCGTCTAAAACACCTAAAACTGGCAGGTTTTAAGTCATTTGTTGACCCTACCGTTATTCCATTCACCCAATCATTGAGCGCTGTAGTGGGGCCTAATGGTTGTGGTAAATCAAATATTATTGATGCGGTGCGTTGGGTGTTAGGGGAGTCTAGCGCTAAGAATTTGCGCGGTGATGACATGAGTGACGTTATTTTTAATGGCTCTAATGCACGTAAACCTGTCTCAGTGGCAAGTGTGGAGTTGTTATTTGATAATAGTGAAGGGCGTGCTCAAGGCCCTTGGGAAAAGTTTAGCGAAATAGCCATTAAGCGCCAAGTTTCCCGCCAAGGTCAGTCTGACTATTTCGTTAATGGTCAGAAATGTCGTCGCCGCGATATATCAGACTTGCTCAGCGGTACAGGGCTTGGCCCTCGAAGCTATTCAATCATTGAGCAAGGTACGATTTCTCGATTAGTCGAATCAAAACCGGCTGAACTACGCGGCTTTATTGAAGATGCAGCAGGCATCAGTAAATATAAAGAGCGTAAACGAGATACGCTTAATCGTATACGCAATAGCCGTGAGAATTTGGCTCGCCTCAATGATTTACATCATGAACTCACAGAGCAAATTAAATCCCTTGAAACCCAAGCGACCCAAGCCACGCAGTACACATCCCTTAAAGCCCAAGAGCGGGAGTTAAATGTTAATATTGTGGTTGCACGTTGGAAGTCATTTGATGGTCAACTTAATCAAACACAAAGCACTCTAGATGAAGCATCGCAACAATTAATAATGATTGGGCAACGCCTGATGGAATTGGGTAGTAGCGATATTGAGCAAAAGAACTCTCTTAAAAGTACACAACACGAACTAGACCGTGTTAGTGATATCTTTCATGAGCATCAAGAGTCTATTACACGCCTTTCAATGAGGATAGAGCACGGCGTTCAAACTTCTCAGCAACAACAACATCAATTAGAACAACTGACGCTTAAGAAAGAGGCTATAACTGCAAGCTTACTGCAGTCAACTCAACAATTAGATGATAATAAGCAAGCGTTAGAAACGGCCAAAAGTGACTTGATTCCTGTTGTTGAAAGCTGTCAGGCCCTAAAAAGTTCACAAGAGAGCAATACGCAGGGCCTTGAATCAATTGAAACCCAAATATTTACAGTGAGTCAGGAAAAGCAGCAATCGATTGGACAGCGGCAGTTATACCAACAACAAATTGCTGGTTTAACGAATCAACAGGTCAAAACTAATAGTCAAATTGAGTTACTCAATATCAAACGGGTTGAATTAGCCAAACAGCAACAAAAGCTACAGCCGATTACGCGATCAGAACAATATCAATTAGCGCAGCAACAATTGCAAAAGTTGCAACTAGACGTTGAAAGTGCCCAAGAAGTGTCCGAGTCAACTAACAAGCGCCATCAACAAATGCTTAGTGAATTAAATACCTCGGAGAATAAGCTAGCAATATTAACGCAAGAAAAGAAAGGGGTAGACAAGCAGATTTCAAGCTTGTCATCCACTGATGATTCTGCACTTATTGAAGCTTTCAGTGATACAAACCTGTTGTGGAAACATCTAAAAGTAGAGCCGAGGTGGCAAAAAGCCATAGATACATTATTAAGCGCTGAACTTACTGGTTTTATGGTACCTAGCATTAATACTGATCCATCTTTGCCTGGTCATTATCAGTTACGGGCGCCGATTGGTTTAAATTGTGTTAATGATATGCCAAATAAACTGAGTATATTAAGGTTTATCAGTGGAACGAATAAACAAGCACAAGACATTATAACCTCAATACTCGATGGCGTATTATGCGCTGAGACCACCGAAGAGGCCGTGGCATTGGTCGGTAAGCTCAACCCAAATCAGCGAGTGATTACACCAAATGGCGATATATTTTCAGCCAGTGGTTATCGCCATACTGACGCTGGT
>Ga0105359_10001438_pt1 | contig 20076 bp, 16 predicted proteins | sample GOMGulsemesocosm_6_FD_83659 | JGI IMG/M metagenome (GOLD analysis project Ga0105359, IMG submission 83659) | Methane-oxidizing microbial communities from mesocosms in the Gulf of Mexico - GOM8C Gulf of Mexico | ecosystem: Environmental > Aquatic > Marine > Cold seeps | place: Gulf of Mexico...
ATTAGGGTGGCTGTATGAATGATTGGCAATAGTATGTTTTTGTTCATATACCTTTTTGATTAAATCGGATGATTTACTTACTTGAGATCCAATCATAAAAAAAGTGGCTTTAACTTGGTATTGTTCAAGTAATTCTAGTAATTCTTCAGTGACACTTTGAACCGGACCATCATCAAAAGTTAAATACAGTGATTTAGACTCTCTTTTTTTATTGATCAAAAACAAACTATTAGGTAATAGCTGAGATCGAATGAAATATTTAATTTTATTGCGCATTAAACTTCGGGTCCGTCGAAAAGAAATTCTTATATCCGCATTGTAACAGTAATTAAACCTTTGCCAATATAACTTTATTTACCAAATTAGTTATTAACTGACAGTAACTCAATGAGTTGTCGTTTATTATGTTCCCAAGTAAATTTTTTACCCTGGTCTTTTATTTTATCTTTGTCCCAACTTTGGTTTAGTAGGTAAATTAACCCATTGGCTACGGCAATTTCACATCGAGCTTCAATTAACTTACCACAGATTCTTTCGTTTACTACCTCAGGTATTCCGCCCACCTTTGTTGCCAATACAGGTGTTCCACAAGCCATTGCCTCTAAAACAACATTAGGAACCCCTTCGTTATAACTAGGCAACACTAATGCTTTAGCATGAGTAATAAGCGCGGGTAACTTATGATGCGCAACAGAGCCTAATAATTTAACTTTATCAGTAATATTAAGGGTTTTTGATAATTCAATAAGATGCTTCTTCTCTATGCCAGAGCCAGCAAAAACAAGAATTAATTCCGGAAAGTTGTCGCAGATACTTGCAAAGCCACTAATAAGTTCGATTACGCCTTTGTCATGTTTTAAGTTTCCTACATATAAAAGATAGTCACCACTTAATGGTGCAACTGTTTCTACACCGAACTTTTGGTGATCTACACCATTATATATAACTGTTATTTTTTTTCGTTCAATACCCATACCTAGCATTTCATCTGCTAATGCGTTTGACACAGAGAGAATACCAGACGCACTTCTTGCTGCCTTTACTATTTGCTTAGCACGTGCGGGTATTTTTCCGTGCAGGTTAATGTCACTTCCGTGTACTTTAAAAAAGAAACGACAGTTAAATAGCTTACTTAGCCAACTTGCGGCTACAGCTTCAGGAAAAGCCCAGCTCGCCAATATTACCTTAGGTTTTTTAGTAAACAACCACCAACCAGAGTGTAGTAAAATAGACAAAAACATAAATACACTATAAAAACGCCGTCCAATTTTAGGTAAATAAAAGTAAGGAACATATCTTAAGTTTTCTGTTTGATTTATTTCCTTTCGATGAGAATACCATTCAGTAAATGCTATTGGCACTAATACACTTTTACTAAATTCGTCATCAAGCTGTGAAAATTGCTGACGGTTAAAGGTTGCTCTGTTGGGGTCCCAAGGGAGTGGAAATAAATTAGTTATAATGACTAACGTCTCTTTGTTTTTGGATGGCATCTAATTAAATTTTTTCAATTTTTTATTACTATTATGTTATCTTAATTTACTTCGATATAACAATGTAATCTTCTCCCACTATATAAGGAATTATTTGTGGTTAAATGTTTTTTCACTATATTATTTACGTTTTTCTTATTAATACCCTCAGCTTGTTTCGGTGAAAAATATTGGGTAGATCCAATATCTCCTAACCAATCAATTCCGTGTGATTTTGCACTCCCTTGCAAAAATGTTGACGATTTTATAAACAAGTTATTACCAGGCGATGAAGTGATTTTTAAAATGGGTACATATAGACCTCTTATCATCGCTAATATAAAGGGGAGCATTGAAAACCCCATTACTTTTAAATCAGAGTCGGGAAAGGCTATTTTCGAACATGCTATTGATTCTAAAGGGAGAGATCTACTTGAGTTTAGGAATGTTGAAAACGTTGTACTCACAGGGTTTACTTTTAATCGAGCGACAAGGGCTTCTATTAGAATAAACAACTCTATAGGGGTTGAAATTAGTAATAATCATCTAAATGATAGTGGACTTTGGGGGATTTTAACAAATCATACAAATAATGTGAAAATATTAAATAATGAAATTAAAGGTACTTCACGACAGCATGGTATTTATATCTCGAACAGTGGCGATAATGTTTTAATTAAGAAAAATTTTATAGAAAACGCTTTAGGCTCAGGTATTCATATTAATGGCGACTTAAGTATGGGGGGAGGTAAATTCACCCCAGGAGATGGCATTATTTCGAATGTTAAGATTATCGAAAATATTATTATCAATGTTGGCGTTCGTGGCGGAGCGGGAATTAATTTAGATGGCGCTGAAAATGTAGAAATTAAAAACAACATTCTTTGGAAGTTGCATTCTGCGGGTATTACTATTTTTAAAGACGATGGAGCAATAAGTTCACGTAATATAAATATTGAAAACAATCTTATTTATTTACTTGAAGGTTCACGTTGGGGATTAATTATTAATAACTCATCAGGACCGGTATTTTTTTATGAAAATATTGTTTTATCTGCAAGTAGAAAACGTGGCGCATTTGAGTTCACAATTGAAAATAAAGTGGAAAGAGGAATATTTAATAAGCTTAAGGGAAAATTATTCGGGCAAGATTTACCGCTCCCTTTGATATCGTATAAAAATATCTTTGCACTAGAGGGTAACATTGCCAGTATTAATGATGAATTTACATTCTCACTTGCAGACTGGAATACTTTATCTGAAGGTGCCGATCTAGACAGTATATCTGTTAAATTTCAACAACTATATTCCAAAGCTGAGAAGGTTTTCGAATTTCGAGCAACAAAAGGTTTGCCGGAATTTTACCAATATATAAAATCCGGACAAAGTCATTAATATTTCAATAGTATGATGTCATTATTTGGTTATATTTCACAAATCGTTACCCTATGTTTACCTGCTGCTGTTAATGGTATTTCATTGACCATTCTAAAATTTAAAGAAAGGGTTTCGTTACTATATTTATTTATTTCATTGCTGATTTTAGTTTTATCTGCTTCGCAAAACTTATCATTTGCGATAATAATTATATCTAGAGAGTCTATAACCGATTGTCTTACTTGAAATTTAGTGATGCCTTTAAATTCTTTGAATAAATGTGGGAATAACTCACCAGGAATACTACCGCCTTCAGGAGTCTTAATAATATCGAGTTTCCTGCCATCTACACTTTTCATTATTGGAAGAGGGTTTCCACAAGGGCAAGGAGTCTCTACTAAAGTAGCACGGTCTCCATTGACATAACGAATTAAAGGAAATCCATAATTGTGCAAATCAGTTATTAGTAGGTCTCCGCTTTCTCCAAGAACTGTCTCACATTTATCGTCAACTGTTTCTACAACAAGATGATCTATATTAATATGTAACCCCTTGTTCTCTGTACACTCAGCAGACATTAGCATAAATTCACGGCAACCAAACGTGTCATAGACAGAACAATTAAATGCTTTTTCAATAACTTCTCGTTGAAATTGATGTAAAGGCTCTGCACCAGTTAGCATAGTATGAGGTTGATGTACTTTAATTTCATTTTCAATAATGTAAAGGGATAATTCATATAAAGGATTTACATACGATACAAAAGCGACAGGCTTATAAGTATTAATTGCTCGAATGTAATCGGGTTTGTTTTTTTCATTCATTTCGAATGAATTCAGCATTTTTCGATTGTAGAAAGCATGATATAACGCGTTTTTTATGGTTTTAAAGCGTGACGGTTGACCTAAGTCTGCTCCCCAAAGGTACAGCGTTTTTTGGCCAAGGCCAGCACCTAACCAGCCATACCCTCGCCACATAACTGCTTCTCGTCTGGTATTGCTTTCCAAATTTAATTCAAAATGGAAAGGTTGCCCTGTTGAGCCTCCAGTAGATTTTTTAATGTTATTCGTATGTATTGTCGAGATGAAATCCAGATAATGTTCACGAATGTCATCTTTAGTAACTACCGGAAGCTTTTCAAAATCAGCTAAGGTTTGAATATCATTAATATCGGTAATGCCAGCTTCGGTCCATGCCTTTTTGTAATATGTTGTATGGTTATAGGCATGCTGAAGTAATGATTTCAATTGTTGTAATTGATATGTTTTCAGTTGCTCATGAGACCAAGTTAATCTTGATTCATAATCATCTAAAAATGGTAGTAAATTTTTGCCTTTTATTTTTTCATAAATAGGCATGATAAAATGGCGAAGCAACAAAGGGTAGAAAGACATTACATTATTCCATTGTTATGATTTTGAGTTTTATGTGTAAGTGCATCATATATTTTATTGGCCCAAACAGCGGAAATTATTCTATTTCCGAGTTGATTGTAATGGCAACCGTCGTAACGATACTTTTCATTATATTTATCTGTGTCCGGCCCATAAAATACAGAATGCTCCTGTTTTATTAATTGCATTTGTGCATTTCTAATGCTTTTGTTTGGTAAAAATTGAAAGCATCGTGAAGTTATTGATACTAAAAAAGGCTTGGTGCCATGAATTTTTTTAATAACTGAATATACTTCTTGTAAATGTTTTTGATAGTCACCAAATGAAACTTCATCGATGCCATCACGTTCACCTTGCCCTAATAATATTAGTTGCGGCGATAGTTGATATTGAACGAGTTCTTTGTAGGTATTTAAGAATGTTTTATGAAATTTCCCCTGGCTAGACCAGTCTTTTATACTGGAGTTATTACGAGCAATATTTACTAATACAATTTCTTGATAGCTACTTTTAGTTAACAAGTGTTTAGCGGTATTTAGCCATATACTACCTTGTTTCCCTGTTGTTCCTAGTAATGGCTCTTTAGCCTGATAAAGTTTACCTTCATAGAAATTGAAAACATTCTCAGGTGCATAGCTTTTATCTGCCACTGTATTTGCAACATTTGATTGTCCAAAAATAAAAATGATCAAAGGTTTTTTTAAGTTAGAAATATCATATTCGACTCTATTCTTAGTATCGCTATATTCAAGAGTGCGAATACCTATGTCCAATAAAAACATATTTATACTGTAATATCGTTGCCAAAAGATCCCACTCAGAAATGAGATAATGATAATAAGCGTTATTACGATGAAGAAGTATTTTGGTATTTTCTTTTTATCCATGCCTGACAAGGTCGCTCAATTTTAGTCATTATTGTATGTGATATTAATAGAGATATTGCGAGTGCGATAGCGATTGCGATATCAGATGAATAACCGTTATGTTCTATTTCTCTAATTATCACATAGCCAATATTTTGATGAATAAGGTATAAGGAGTAAGAAATTGAGCCTAGCCATATTAATGGCTTTGTTGCGATAAATTTGAGCTTTTGATAAGTGAATAATAAAAATAGAATAAAAAAACAGGTAATTATTGTTGATGAAACATAAGCTCCTTGAGCCCATTGTGCCGTTAAACATAGGGCTAAAATGGTAAAATAAATAGGTTTGTTTCCGTCTCTACGCAGTAGGTAAAAAATTATACCAGCGCCAAATAAATGATTGTATTGAAGCAAAAGGAATAGTTGAATTTTCCATGGAATAGCGTTTGTTAAACTATTTACAATATTAAGTATCAAAGCAATAATAAGGAAAATAGTTATATGTTTGAGATAACCCAGTTTATGTAAGGTAAACATTAAAATATAAAAAATTAATTCATACATTAAAGTCCAATATACCCCATCAACATCAGGCAATTCAAAAACCCCTTGCAACATTGAAAAGTTAATCATTGTGTGAAAAGAACCAACCTCTTGCCCTTCGAGGCCGAAGCCCCAAACAATAGTTGTTGTAAATATTATTGCCGTCCAATATGCCGGGTAGAGTCTTGAAAACCTTGAAACTACAAAGTCCATCGGTTTATTGATACGATCTAACGTTAAAAATATAACAAAACCACTGATCATGAAAAATAAATGAACACCAAGATCACCATGGGGAATTTTCCAGTTTAAATTATTAACATGCCCGAAAAGATTATCGTATTGGGTGGTATAATGAAAAAGGACAACGGCAATTGCTGCAAGTCCTCTAAGCGCATCTAGCTCCTTCATTCTCATGTTAAATTTTTTCCCAAAATATTATTATAACTAACTTATTGTGTTTAAATTTATTCATTAAATTACAAACCTACTTTTAATGCCATATAAACGGCAATTATAATAACCCAGCAATAGGTCATCGATTTGATAATCATATCCTTTAGAAAAAGTTTTCTAAGTTCTGGGCGTAACTGAATTAATCTAATATGACTTGCAGTCAACATTCCGAGAAAGATAAATAGTAGCAGGGTAAATTGACGGCTTAAAAAGAAAGCAGTGATCATAAAACCAAGCATTGAGAAGAATAAGGTTTGATTGATTTTAACTTCTGCAGCGTATTCTATTTTAGTTTCTTCGGTTAAATCGTTATCGGACCATGTTGGAAATTCTTTTATCACTCGGTAAGAAGCTAACATCGTTAACGTAATTACGCCTGCCCACAATGAATATCCAGGTATGCCCATTTCTCCAGCAACATGTATATAAGAGTTATGTGCCACCAACTCATGGTGGTCCATAAAATTACCTTTCCCTACACCAAATATAGGATTATTAATTAACATTAATATTCCAGAATACCAGGCTTCTAGTCGCCCATTAGCGGAAGACTCAGAAGAAGACATACCACCAAATTTCGTTAATAAGGTTGCAACAATAGGAGCCATAATAAGTGTAAATAATATTAATTTTGCTCCTGCTTTCTTAATGAAAAAATAAAGAAAAATAAGACCAAGCGTTCCTAATATCGTTCCTCTTGAGCCGGTCATCAATACGCCGTAACAAAACAAACCAAATATCAATGGCATCAAGAGCTTAAAAAGGGCACCTTTCTCGCTAAAAAAATAACCTAAAAAAGCCATGTTCATCACGAGAAACATCCCTAAATCATTAGGGTCTCCAAAAAAACCAAGATAGGTTATGCGCATTTCTGCTCTACCCACAGTTAAAGAATCCCCTAAACCATAACCAAATGTTCCATCAAAAGACTGTTGTTGAATATGACCGTTATATACCATCACTAATGCCGCAACTATGGATACAAACATAAGAAGCTTTTGTCTAGAAATTGAAGTGATTAAGTTGCTGTATAAAAAAAATGGTATAATAGAAGCAACAAAAAACTTATTCGCTTCAGTAATACCGCCCATCCCCCAACCATTTAAAAACGCAGATATCATGATCAATGGGGTAAAAGCAAGTAACATGTAATGCTGAGGCATGAATGTCATTGGTCTTAAAGAGGTTAAGGTAAATAGAAAAGCTAGAATTGCGAAAACTTTAATCACGATATATTCTGAAGTTTCAAAACTAAATTCGTGTGGGCGAATTAATACAGTAATGGTATAAAGTACAAGAAAGAAGAATGCAAAAGCCGCATTTTTTTCTTGAGTAGGGGGTGTACGAGCCATAATTATTTTTAAATCCGTGTTTATAATTTTTTGTTGTTTAACGTATCGAATTATTACTAAAGTAAATAAATATCTCACTAATTGCAAAAACTTTTAATCTGGTATTCGGCATTGTTCATTATTGCTTGTTATCGGCCACCCTAAAGCAGGTGTCCAGTTTGTTAATAAACAACCATTCCTAAATATAATAAAGCCCTGTTCACCCCAATTTATTATCATAGAATAACCAATATTTATAGCTTTGTGGCTTCTTTATGCCCACTATCGACAAATAGTTGCGCTGTTTTTAACCTTAATTTGGGATTGAAATAGGCTTTACCATTACGTCACTGAACGTTTGATTAAATGAATACTAACAGTCTTAAGTAGGTGATAAAATTAATTTTGCCTGTACATTTCAGTAACATCTTGCAGGTGACTTCATTTTATTTTACCATTTGCCTATAATGTATACTTTTTATATTACTTAAGGAATTTTTTATTCAAACATTAAGGATATCACCGTTTAAAGATCTAGAGCGAGTAGATAAAATATGGAATGAACTCGAACAAAAACACCCTGTTAGTTTTTTTAACTCATGGTCTTGGGTATCGAATTGGCTGAATTGTTTACCTAAAGATATAAATATCGAATTGGTTGTAAATGTAGAAAATGATGTGCCTATAAGCTGTTTTTTTATTGGAATTCGTAAAAGTAAAGAGAATAAATTTACAAAAAGGCGAGGGTATTTAAATAATACAGGGTATGAAAAATATGATGACTTAATTCTTGAATATAATTCGCTTCTTGGTTGTAAAGAGGATATTCAGAAAAACTTGAATTTTGCCCTACTGTCTTTTCCTGAATTGGAAGAGTTTCGATTATTCCATACTGTAAATATAGCATTTAACGACTCTAAAGACTTTATCCAAAGGGTAACATCTACCCCATCATATTGGGTAGATTTAACAGCTATCAGCAATAGTTGCAAAGATTATCTTTCTCATCTAAGCAAAAATACTAGAACACAAATAAAACGTTCTATTAAGGAATATGAGTCTTGTCAAGGGGCTATTAAGCTAGAATTTGCAAAAGATATCGAGCAAGCTAAAGTGTTTTTTTCGAATTTAGAAGAATTGCATCAAAAGGAATGGATCAAAAGAGGGAAGGCAGGAGCTTTTTCAGAACCGTTCTTTAGAATTTTTCATAGCCGTTTGATTGAAAAAAGATTTTCTCATAATGAAATTCAACTTGTCAGAATTTTTACTGATAAAGAAGATTTAGGTTATCTTTATAATTTTGTGTTCAATAATGAAGTTCTTTTTTATCAGTCAGGATTTAATTATAAAGAAAACAACAAACTTCGCCCAGGTATAGTTTCTCACTATTTGACTATATTAAAATGCATTGAAAGTCATTATCATAAATATAACTTCTTAGTTGGTAGAACACGCTACAAGCAAAGTTTATCTACTAATAATGATACATTAAACAGCATAATCCTTTCACGAAACACGTTGAAATCCAAGCTTGAGCTTACTTTGAGAAAGATAAAATTGAGGTTTTTTTAATATGCAAGGAAAGAAAATACTACTATCTACACTTCTAAGTAATATTGGTATATTTAAGCTAATCAAATACTTTAAAAGCGATAATTTAGTCGTTTTTAATTACCATAGGATATATAAATCCCCATTAAATACGATGTTTGATGAAGGTGTTTTTGCTCATTCAGAAGATACCTTCGAAAAACAAATAAAATGGATAAAGCATAACTTTAATATTATTGATGAAGCAACACTTATTTCAATGATAGAAAACAAGAAAAAAATAAATGGCCGTACGGCTATGATTACTTTTGATGACGGATATTTAGATAATTACGAATTAGCATACCCTATTCTAAAAGCCCTTAATGTTCCTGCAACTTTTTTTATCCCTTGCAATCAAATTGAACGAACAAGTTCTCCATGGTGGGATAATATATCGTGCATGGTCAAATCCACTAAAAAGGAATTTATCACGATTCAAGGACGCACTTTTCAAACGCATAACGAGGAAAGCAAAACAGATGCAATTTATAAAATACTTAAGATTTTTAAAATAACACCAGATAAAGAAACTTTAGTTTTACTTGCTAAATTACATAAATCTTGTTGTTTAGATATATCATTGGATCAAGTTTCACGTATGAGCTTAGATGAGTTTATGAATTGGGAGCAAATAAAGGAAATATCTAACAATAATATTACTATTGGCTCTCACACAATGAGTCATAGAATTCTTGGCAATCTTCCCAACACCCAACAAGTCGAGGAAATAGTAAATTCTAAAGCTTTTTTAGAAAATAAGCTTGATGTTATTATTTCTTCTATTGCTTATCCTGTTGGTGGGGTATCTTCTTTCACAAATGAGACAAAACTTTTTACCAAAAAAGCGGGTTATAAACTCGGTTATAGTTTTATTAATGGATATTCAAAAAATATGATTACAGATAATTTTCAAATTCCTCGAGTTGAATTAAGTCAATCTTCAACGCTATATAAAGCTCAATCGCTACTTCCTAAATTCTTTTAAATATAATCAATGATATGAGATTAATAAAAAAAATAATTAGACCATTATACAAGTTTGTAAGTTTTAAAAAATCATACGTTCTGGATTTTGAGTCATTTAAATCGAGCGAGACAAATAAGAATGGCTTAGTTTTTGAGATTTATAAAAAAGAGAGTTTTTCTAATTTAAACCTGAAAAATATTCAATATAGCCCTTATGAAGTTGAACTTTCAAAACAATGGTTTCATGAAGGTAAATCATTAATTATAGGGACTATAAATGGTAGTGATGTGATTCATTGCTGGGTTTCTCAAACAGAGTTTGATATGGGATTAAATGAGTTTGCTAAATTACCTGATAAGTGTATTTATGTATATAAGGTGTTTATCGATAAAGATCATAGAGGGCTTGGCTTACTAAAGAGACTCTATGAATTTATACAAAGTCAATATAGAGAAGATACGAAAAAATGTTACATTTGGATAGCTAATAAAAACATTGCATCTATTAAAGCTCATTTAAGGGTTGGATTTAAATCCAATAAAACGATAATCGCCTTAAGAATAAAAAGTATAAAATTATCCTTTTTTACTGACTTCTCGGGTTCTGCATAAATGAATATATATATTAAATCAACAAATATTGGCTTCTGACCAATATCTTCTTTCTGAACCTGTAAGGGGTAAACATGGGCCCTACATATCTAAATATTGAACTTCCCATATTTCATATTATTATGTATTGATATTTGTTTTTGGCTTTCTCAGGCCGTTCGTTTATTTTTTGATGATTTTGCGGTGAGTAAACCAAATATTTTATCTTTAAGTGTTTTATCTAACATCATTACCCAGCAGATATATACAATAAATGGGAATGATAAAATACCAGAAAGCACTAATTCAAACCAAGTATTAACATTAAGTTTGTCTAATAGTTGCGAGCCGAAATAACCTAATGAATAAACTAACAAGATTGATTTTAATAACCCTATATACACACTGCGGGTATTATAGTTATTGTATCGACGAAAAAGCGCCATCGTAACAAAAACATTAAAAATAAGGTTAGTTAAAGCACCACCCATTGCAAGGCCAACTAAACCAAATTTTAACCCCAAATAAATGGATACAGGGATACTAAAAACGACAATAAAAAAACTAATTAACGATAATAATTTATGATTTGCTTGTGCTAAAAGAATGTTATTGGCGCTGCTAGCAAAGCCAGAACAAATTGTAGCAAAAACGGCGAAATACAAAATATAAATAGCGTATTCGAATTCTTTTCCTACCCATAAAACAATAAAAATTTTACCAAACATCAGTAAACATAAGTTCAGTAACGTAGATACAAATAAGTTAATAGTGGTGGTTTGCACAAAAACATGTTCCATATTTTGGTTTTTGGCCGCCATCTTATTATAAATAGGTGAGAAGACTCCTGTGATGGTGCCAACAAATGCTTGTGCATGCATTACTAAGTTCGCGGAAATTTGCTGTATTGAAAGGGAGGGTAAATCAAACAAATTAGTAACGATAAGAGGAGTAGAACGAGTACCAATGGTGGTGATAATACCATTTACAACTAGATGTTTTGAATAAGAAAAAAGAGCCTTTATTTCATCTGTTCTGACGAAACTGATTTTAAATGATAAGCTCGGAAATAACCGTTTGGCATAAATGACTTTAAGTATATTTGTGATCACATCGGATGCTAAGGTTGCAACGACGGCCCCCCAAATATTTAAATCAGCAATTAACCAAAATACCAATATCGCTTTAACTATAGCGTTTAAGGAAGATAAGTTCGCGTCGATATCAAATCGTAATAAACCCGAGAAGAACCCATGAAATGGATTCATCAAAAACCCCCAGAAAACTTTAACAGCAAGCACTAACAATATCTGTACAAGTGTTATTTGGTCTGGGCCAGTGACCCCAAACATGGCCGGTACTTGGGTGAGTCCTATTAGAATAGCGACGGAGAAAAGTCCTAAAATAGCAAAAAGCGCTAAGCCAGTAGAAAAAACGACATTAACACGCTCATGATCTTTAAGTTCTAATGCTTGAATTATTTGACGCTGAACGGCTTGGGGAAAACCTAGGTCGACGACATTGAACCAACCCATAATGGATAAAATTAGTATCCACAAACCATAATCATTACTGCCAAGTACACTAATTAAATACGGTGTAAGCATCAAGGAGGTGATGACAACAATAACGCGTTCTAAAAATCTAAATATAGAACTCTTAAAGAGAAGTTTTTTCATTATTTTGATTAATATTTAACCATTGATTATATAAAGGTTTTTTGTTAACTATAAGTATATAATATTTTTTAGATTCAATGAAAAAAAATTAGATGTATTTAAACACCGACACAAAATGTGTGTAGACGTTTTAAATAATTCAAAGAGGAAATGTTAAATGTCAGTTCTGGAAATAATAAGGTCTTGTTATTACTCTTTTTTATTCTGCAAAGGCGAATGGGTTATGTCTACACCCAAAAAGATCAGATTAAAGTTAAAAAAGCGAAAGTTGAATGTAAATGCAATCACATCAAAGAATATAGAAGAAACCTATTCAGCACTAAAACCTTATAAGGGATCTTCTACATCGGAATTAAGAAAAGAAATATCAAATGCCTTTAATTTGAATATGAAAAAGATTACTAAAGAAGATATACAGATGCTCGGCGTAATTGTTGAAACAAGAGAGCATGAACATTTGTCTTTTGTTATTAGTAATTTTATAAAATGTACAGGGCTAAACGTTCAGTTATATCATGGAAATGGAAACCTTAATTTTATTCTTGAATCTCCTATAAAAGAGTTAATAGATGAAGGGCATGTAACGTTAACAAGTTTGAATGTCAATACATTAACAGAGAGATATTATAATTCATTATTTTTATCTGAATGTTTTTGGGAGTCAATTAGTGGTAAAGGAAAAATATTCGTCTTTCAAACAGATAGTATATGTTGTGAAAATTCTGACTTTAAATTGCAAGATTTTGAATCTTTCGATTATATAGGTGCTAGATGGCGTAATAGATTGAGGCTGAACGGACTCGTTTTGGATGGTGGAGTAGGGGGGTTCAGTATAAGGGATTACAGTAAATCCCTTGAGTGTGTAAAGAAGTTCTCTGATCAAAACTGGCAAGGAGGTGAAGATGATTTTTTTGCCTTTCATATTGAACTATTAGGCGGTAACGTCGGCAATAAAAAAGAATGTTCTCAGTTTTGTACACAAAATGAATTTTTACAAAAGAGCTTTGGTGCTCATCAATTATCCAATTTAAGTAGCGTTGAACAATTAAATTTTTTAACTTATTGCCAAGAATCAGAATTTTTATTTTAAAGGTAAGTGTTCAAATTATAGTTAATTAATATGGAGTATATAAATATATTTGCTAGCCACCTACTTTGTAACTTTTGAATTTAATTATATGAGTTATTGAATTCAAAAGTTACAAAGTGATGTTATAAATGATATTTAATGAGATTAATTATTACGTTATTTAATTTCATTAAATATTTTATTATAAAAAATTTGATATTCAGCGAACATTCTATGATGATCAAAATATGTGAAATAACTATTATGTAATGATGGAATGCCATCATGAATCATCGGGCTGTCTAACATTTTCACAAATGACTTAGCAATCCCTTTAATTGATAAATCCATCATCACTATTCCTGTTTTATTTGGAATCATAGTTTCAGGTAATCCACCCTTATTCGAGTATAAAACTGGCCTTCCTGTACCTCTCGCCTCTAATGAAGCTAAAGATATTGCTTCCTCAATTAGTGTTGGTATAACAACAAAATTACTCTTTTTTAAGGTGATACTAGGGTCAGGTTGGTAGCCTAATACATTGATATAACTACTTAGGTTTAATTTTTTAATGTATTCATTAAGTTGTTTCTGTTTCTCAATATTTCCACCAACAATATCGAATGAAAAATTTGTTCTTTTTAAGGTTTGAACAACATAATTAATCGAATCGATTAGCCTCCAAATTCCCTTGGTTTTATCTATTCTTCCAATGTAGCAACCTGAAACTATTTTATTTTTTGGAATCTTTTCTAAAGAAAAACGTTTTAAATCAATGCCATTTACAATTAAGTGTTGATTGTTCTTTCCAAATAAATCTTGGTTTCTCTTAAAACCCGCTCGTGAAACTGCAATTATATGTTTTGGGAGATAGTTAAAATGGCGTAATACTTTTTTAACCATTCTTTTAGGGAATGATACTTTAGATGAACCTATTCTGTGTTCAGTAGAGCACCAAGTAACGTTTTTATGTTGAGAAAGGATTGTATTAAGTTTTGTTGGAGGATAATAAGAGTGGGTATGAATAATCACCTTTTTATAATTGTTAATTATGGGTATTATATTTTTTAGTAACCAAACTTCACAATTTAGATCAGCTACTGTTGCAACATTTTGTTGGTTTTCTAAATATATTGAGTTTTCAGTAAAGGACTTATAAAAGAAAACATGGTCAATACCCCATAAGTTCAAACTTTTAGTTAATTCTAGCGATAAGTTGTCCCACCACATAAATAATCCACTCGGTGTATTGAATAATGAGATAACTACTTCATGATTTTTTGTTTTCATGATTTTTTGCTCGAAAAATAATTTTTTGATTCACCTAAAGGGTCTTTTAATGGATCCCACACAGGTTTGAAAGTTGTTTTAATCTTTGCAAAAATGCGGGTCATATTATTTGCAACAGATATTGGTAAATGTAACCAACGGAAAAATAAGAATACACGACGACGAAATACCCAGTGATACATCGATTGTTCTGCGTAGAAGTTATACCCCCAACGTTTTTCAAATAAGCGTGAAGATGCCCACGTAAGCTTTCGTCCCCAGCGAAAGAAGAAAAATCGCATATCATCAAGCTCCATGCGGGTACCTAAGTTATCAAAGATGACTACGGACTTAGGTTGAGTAAGAATTTTTCGGCCCATTTTTTTTGCTTGTATACCAATATCGATATGCTCACGAATGACCATTTGCGGAACTTCAATTTCGGTTAGAAATTGGGTTTCAAATAGTACACCATGTAATTCAAACATCTCTGAAAAAGCAACCTCTTGAGGAATATCCTCGGGTAATGCTCTTCGGTAGTGTTTATCTTCAATTAAATAGTCTATACCCTCAATATCAACAACTCTTATTTCATTGGTATATAGATGATTTCTTAATTCTGCACCTTTATCAACGCCTTCTTTTTCTAATGTTAAAGGGTTAACTATCGCAGCATTTTCAGCTTCAGCAACTTCTAGAAGAGGTGGCAACCAGCCCTCAGTAACGTTTGAGTCATTGTCTAAAAACATAACGTAAGGTGTTGTAATATCATTACGAATATTTCGCATTGCTTCCATCGGAATGATCAAACCCATTTCAATTAATTCTGCGTTTTCTTTTGTTGCCAATAAGGTGACTAACTGTCGTTTAATATGTTTCGGGTATGCTAGGTCTAATACCTTTAAAAAGAAGGGGGCATTCGTCAACGCATAAACATTTTCTATACACTCAATTACACCAGAATACCTATCTCGCGGGGTTATCACTATCGTTACTTTTACATTTTCCATTATGAAATCTCGTAATTAATTATGTATTTTTGATGTGTTTAAATATTTTTTGATATTGATCAATCATATGAGTAAGAGAAAAGCTTTTGGACACTCGCTTAAAAGCATTTTCACCGTACGATATTCGTAATTGCTTAGAATCAATAAGGGTTGTTATTGCGATAGTTAATTCGTCAGGAGCGGCAGGTGGTACTAAAATACCTGTTTCTTGTGAAATAATAATTTCTTTGATGCCACCAACCGCGGTTGCAATAACAGGTTTTGCTTTTGCACCCGCTTCAACAAAAACTAATCCAAAGGCTTCTTCGATTGAAGGTTGGATAAAAATGTCACAAGCTTCTATCCAAGTTGGGGCATTGCTCACTTGACCGAGAAAAGTAACGTGCTTTTTAATGTCTAGTGATTTGACTAACGCTAAAAGTACATTTTTTTCTTCAGAAGAGCCATCACCAGCAATATATAAATGTAAATTAGGGGCGTCTTTCGTTATGTTCGCTAAAGCGGTGATGGTGTCTTGATGACCTTTGATCGCGCCTAAGTGCCCGATACTTAAAAGTACTAGTTCATTCAGTGCAACATTTACATCTTGACGTGCTTTTAGGGTTGAAGCATCGCTAGGTTTTTCGTTAATTTGTGCACCACCATGTACTACCGAGCATTTGTTTTTTGGAAACTGTAAATTTTTTGTTAGTAATGAAAGTCGATCATGTGAAACAGCAATATAATGTGATGCAAAAAATTTAATTAATTTATTCACCATATTTGGAGTGTATTTTGACAAATCTGATCGATGAAACGTTGCTACTGTTTTTACACCACAGGTGAAGCCAGCAATACTTGCGTATAATTGACTAAATTCGCAATGTGCGTGAATAAGATTGATTTTATTATGTTTAATGATTCTTCTTATTTGAAAAATAAGCTGCCAATTTATCCCTAGTGTTTTATTCAGTACCAGTAGATTGGAAATGCTAACCCAAGATTCTGGTGCAGAGAGGCAAAGAGGAACAGTAAAGGTTTTTTGTGCTCTTAATCCCGCAACGGTATCGGTAAACCTTGTTGTTCGCCCTCCTTTTTCTAGACTTTGAACAACTTCCAAAACTCTAACTTGGGCAGACATTTATTAACCTTCCTTGATATAAATCAGAAATCTTTTATTCAACATATCAAAAGTGTTGAAACTCAATTATCATTCTACCTAATTTTATAATTATATCTAAGTTAATTGTTTATTATGTTAGAAAAAAAGAATGGGCTTAAAATAGCACATGTCGTTGCTAGTTTGAAAGTAGGCGGTGCGGAACGTTTTGTAATTGATTTATGTCATACACAAAAACGTGAAGGGGAACAACCGATGATTATTTCATTGGGTAAGCCCGGTGAATCATTAGAGTCAGAGTGTGACTCTAATGATATACCCTTTTATAGTAGCAGTCGGTCAGCTATTATTAAACTGATTCAAGTATTCATTCACCTAAAAAAGGTGGATATTGTCCATATTCATAGTCCACATGCCTTAAAATTTATTCAGATGATAGTCCCTTTTTTGCAAAAAAAAATTATTTATACTCGACATGGTGCCGCTCCTCTTAAAGCTAAGCATTGGAAGAGATTGCATGTGAAAATTCAGTCTTTTGTTAAAGCAGCGACTTTTGTATCACAAGAGGGAATGGAAAACTTTCAAAATATGCATCATTGGCCCCAGACGAAAAGTCGAGTTATAGATAATGGGGTATTGATCAATCCAATTAATGCACAAATTAAAGAAACAGTAAATCTTCGTATTGGATCTGTTGGTAGGATGATCCCATTAAAAAATCAACTAGGGTTACTCAAAGCTTTAGCTAAATTACCAGAAGATATTCAGAAAAATATAGATGTTCATTTTTTTGGTGATGGTGAATGTGGCGTTCAATTAAGGGGTTTTTCTGAAAAAAACTTACCCAACGTAGATATCGCTTTTCATGGCATGGTGAACGATAGAGTAAAAATATATTCAAGTTTTGATGTATTAGCTGTGTGTTCTGAGACAGAGGGTTTATCGATGGTGATTATTGAAGCTATGGCAAATAAAATCCCAGTAATAGCGAGTAATGTTGGAGGTAATCCTAAGTTGGTAATTAATGATAAAACAGGTTGGTTATTTGAATATGACGATGATAAAAAACTTGCTGAAATAATCCAATTAATTATTGATGAGCGGAAGAAAGTGAATTTTTTAGGTGAATCTGCATTCATCTATATAAGTGAGAACTTTTCAATTGATGCTTCAGCTAAAAAGTATGCGGAAGTTTATGAAAGTTAAAATAAGCAAAAGATTAACAATTATAATTCAAAAGCTGATAACGTTATTTTTTATTTTTTGCTGTATTGCTTGTGTACTCGTTACTTTACTTCCTTGGTGGCCTTCATTTGATAGCTTGGTTATACCTAAGTATTTATTATTGTTTGGTCCTCGTTGGTGGTTGTTGATACTGTTACTTTTTATTTTGGTCGGTTGGAAGTGTTTCTCTAATCGTCAGCGAATTATTTTCCCTATCTTAGTTTTGTTTTCATTAAATTATTTAGATTTGCAGTTGCCCCAAATTTGGCATGGTAATAACAAAGGTAAGGCTATTAAAATTGTGAGTGCGAATATTGGCGGAGGCGGCTCTAAAGAAGTTATTCAAGTATTGGTAGCTACTGAACAGCCTGATATTTTATTTTTACAAGAGGCGTTCAGAATTGATCTAACAAAGATATTAGACGATAGGTATTTTAGTGAATGCATTTCAGGGTTATGTATTGCGAGTATATTCCCTTTTGAACAAGTGGGCTCTTTAAATAGAAATATATTTGAAGGTTGGGGTCGGTTTGCCATTTTTTATAATATTCGAATCGCAAACCATGAAATATCACTCGCCAATATACATTTTGAAACACCGCGTTCTGTTCTTATGGGAGCAATTTCTGGCTATCTCGATTTTTCTTTAGCAAAAAATATTGAAAGTAATCGGATACTTGAAGCTAATTTAATTAATACATGGGCTAAAGATAAACCTCATGTCATTATCGCTGGAGATTTTAACATGCCAGAAGATGATAATATTTTTCAACAAAATTTTAGTGAATTTAACAATGCGATTGGAATTAAAGGCATAGGGTTTAATTACACTAAGCATACTTCATGGCATGGTGTTCGAATTGACCATATTTTATTTTCTGCTGGTTTTCAGTTACAAAATGTGCAGGTTATTGAGTTTTTAAAAGGTGACCATAGACCCGTTATGGCTACATTTACACTGACTAATTAGTGTTATTTAGACGTTAAAACAATTGGCTAAATATGAATACAAAAATTAAAGCATTTACAATGTTATGGATATTACTGCCTTGGCCAACCTATGCTGTGTTGTCAGAATTTTCGTTTGAGTTACCCTTATTAAAAACCTCGATGGGAAAAAAAATTGTCTCTTTTGTGTTACCCATTCCCCGTAATATTATAGTTTCTAAGGCATCAATCGAGTTAATTGCAAATAACGCTTTAGTTGACGCAGATTTCTCTATTTTGAACACTTGGCCATCAAGTAATGATGTTAATAGTATTCGTTTATTGCATGTTAAATTTTCTGATGCTGATAAAGTATCGAAAAGTTTTATTTTACGTTGGAACAATACGGTTGAAGAGGGAAGTAAGAGGTCTAATATAAAGAGCTTTTTAAAAGGAGGTCAAGACTCTAAAAATGTACATTTGGTTTATCCTACACTAAATTGGTTATCGCAAAGCCTGTTAATACATCCCAAACAAAATATTGCGCTAGATTGGTATATTGAACCACAAAAAAAATATGCAAACTATATCACCAATCAATCTCTACTTGATAAAAATGGTTATCCTGAGAGTAAGACAACTCAATGGTTATACGACCGCCCCCAATCTATATTTCAATTATTCATTATGTCAGGAGAAAAGGAGTGGCTAATAAAAGCTAATAAATTAACCGATTTTTATATCAGAAATATTGATGACAATGGGCAGTTTATTTTAAAAAAACAATTTGATTCTAAATACTTAATGCCTAAAGGGTTGATGTATCATTATTTGCTTAGTGGAGACATTGAAGCCAAACAAGCACTTCAAAGAATATTTGACCGTTCACTTGATTGGGACGAAGACTACAGTTTGGATCGAGGTTTCTGGACTGAGCGTAACCAAGCTGCCGCATTAAATGTTGCCGTTTCTTATTGGGAGATAAGCCATGATAAAAGGGCGCTAGAGCGTATTAATGATATAGTAAATGCTACCGTGGAAATGACATTTAACCCGAAAATCGACTGGCCATTACGAGGTTGCCCTCAACATAGTTTTAAATCACATGAAGGTTGGGGGGATGACTCTCCAACATGCTCACCATGGATGATGGCTTTATTAGGGGATGCACTGTGGCGCTTTTACCAGTTAACGGGTGACAAACGAGC
>Ga0105359_10001440_pt1 | contig 20061 bp, 22 predicted proteins | sample GOMGulsemesocosm_6_FD_83659 | JGI IMG/M metagenome (GOLD analysis project Ga0105359, IMG submission 83659) | Methane-oxidizing microbial communities from mesocosms in the Gulf of Mexico - GOM8C Gulf of Mexico | ecosystem: Environmental > Aquatic > Marine > Cold seeps | place: Gulf of Mexico...
AGTGTAAAGATACCGAAGGTAAGCCAGAAGTGAAGGGCCGAATTCGTCAAATGCAGAGGGAGGCAGCACAGCGGCGTATGATGGGCGCAGTACCCGATGCCGATGTTGTTATTACCAACCCGACTCATTATGCCGTTGCATTAAAATATACCGGTGGAGCAGGGGCTCCTGTTGTTGTCGCAAAAGGTATTGAAGAGACAGCGTTAAAAATTCGAGAGATTGCTAAAGAAAATAACGTTCCCCAGATGGAAGCACCGCCATTAGCGCGAGCCATTTATACTCATACACGAATAGATGATGAAATTCCTGAAGGTTTGTTTGTCGCGGTTGCGCAAGTATTAGCCTATATTTTTCAAGTGGACCAGTATGCCAAGGGCCAAGGGCCCAAGCCTGATCATCGTCCTCATATGCCAATTCCTGCGAATCTACGCGTCGATCCGAAAAAAGATTAGGCTTTTATTAAAAATAAAGTCTACAAAATGTGAAATGTGCATCCTTTTTGCAACCTGACTGATTAACGTCAATTTTTTTGCATTAGGGTAGCGATGGCCACGTTAGATAGCGGACAAGTTTTTAAGCAGATCAGGGATAATGGGATTACCCTTATGACGGGCAATCTCGGCATTCCTATTATGCTGTTGATCTTGCTTGGTATGATGACGTTGCCATTGCCTCCGTTTTTGCTCGATACCTTTTTTACCTTCAATATCGCTATCTCTATCGTTGTTCTCTTAATCTGTGTCTATGCGGTTAAGCCGTTAGATTTTGGTGTATTTCCCAGTATTTTATTAGTGGCTACCTTATTACGCCTAGCCCTAAACGTGGCTTCAACTCGTGTGGTTTTACTCGAAGGTCATAAGGGGGGGGATTCTGCGGGTAAAGTGATCGAGGCTTTTGGTGAAGTTCTGATTGGTGGTAACTATGCGGTAGGTCTTGTTGTTTTCGCGATTTTAATGATTATTAATTTTGTTGTTGTAACCAAAGGTGCGGGTCGAGTAGCGGAAGTAAGTGCTCGCTTTACCTTGGATGCAATGCCAGGCAAGCAGATGGCGATTGATGCGGATTTAAATGCAGGCTTGATGGATGCAGATCAAGCCAAGGCGAGACGACAAGAGATTGCGGCAGAAGCTGAATTTTATGGCTCAATGGATGGTGCCAGTAAATTTGTAAAAGGGGATGCGATTGCCGGAATTTTGATTTTGGTTATTAACGTTGTGGGTGGCTTTGCCATTGGCATGGGCCAGCACGATTTATTATTTGCAGATGCGGTGCAGAAATACACAATTCTAGCGATTGGTGATGGTCTGGTCGCTCAAATTCCGTCGTTATTATTGTCTACCGCGACTGCGATTATGGTAACGCGAAACAGTGATGCAAAAGATGTAGGCGATCAAATTATTGGCCAGGTATTAGCGTCTCCTCGTGCCCTTGCCATTACTTCTGTTGTTCTGTTCTGCATGGGTATTGTTCCCGACATGCCACATACTGTTTTCCTTTTGGCTGCTTTGTTATCTGGAGCAGGCGCGTATTATATTCATTGGCGCAACGAAGGTGGCGTTTTTGTTGATGGTAAGCCTGTGACGGGCAAGAACGCAGAAGCCGCTCAAAGCTCTAGCTCGTCGAGTAAAGCGGTAGCTAATGCTGGAGCGCCACCTTTGCCGGGAGAGGCGTTACCTGAGCATGAAGTAAAAGAATTAGGCTGGGATGATGTAGAAGCTGTTGATCGTGTTGGTTTAGAGGTGGGCTACCGATTGATTCCTTTGGTTGATAAAAACCAGGGAGGGCAGCTTTTAGCTCGAATTAAGGGAGTGCGTAAGAAGCTGTCACAAGATGTTGGTTTCTTAATGCCGTCAGTTCATATTCGCGACAATTTAGATCTTATGCCTAGCCAGTATCGCATTACTCTAATGGGTGTCACTCTTGCGGAAGCTGAAATCTACCCAGAGCGAGATATGGCGATTAATCCTGGGCAAGTATTTGGCAAGCTAGAAGGTATTGAAACTTTAGATCCTGCTTTTGGTTTAGAAGCCCTTTGGATTGAAAGTACGCAAAAAGATAAAGCGCAAACTCTTGGCTATACCGTGGTCGATGCCAGCACGGTAGTAGCGACGCATTTGAATCAGCTATTGCATAAGCATGCTCATGAATTGATTGGCCATGAAGATGTACAGAAAATGTTAGATATCTTAGGTGAAGCTTCACCTAAGCTTGCTGAAGAGTTGGTGCCGAATACCGTCTCTATCAGTCAGTTATTGTCCGTATTGCAAACCCTATTACGTGAAGATGTGCCTGTACGAGATATGAGAACAATTGCCGAGTCTCTGGCGAATATGGCACCCCGTAGTCAAGAAATTGCCGCTCTAACCGGTGCTGCGCGGACAGGTCTAGCGCGCTTGATCATCCAGAACATCTTTGGTACCGCGGATGAGCTGAATGTAATGACTTTAGACCCTGCTTTGGAACAGTTGTTGCTTAAGACAGTACAGCAGAGTGCACAACAGACGGGAAATATGGATACGCTAGTAGTTGAACCGAGTATGGCCGATGCGATTCAGCGTTCTTTGATGAATGCGACGCAAGAGCAAGAGAATGCAGGTCGTGCTGCAGTCTTGGTGGTATCAAGTCAATTACGTCCAGTTCTATCTCGCTTTGTGCGCAATACGATTGAACATTTAAGTGTGCTGTCGTATCAAGAAATTCCTGATAATAAAACCATAACGATTGTGGCGACTGTGGGGGCTCAATAAATGAAAGCAAAACGATTCACCGCTAAAAATATGCAGCAAGCCTTGCGTATGGTTTCAGAAGAGTTAGGCCCCGATGCCGTCATACTGTCTAATAAACGCTTGGGTAAGGGTGTTGAGGTGATTGCTGCGCTTGATTATCAAGAAATGGCTGATGAACAGCAGCAGCAAGAAATTGATCGCCAATTAACTTTGCAACAAGAGCTTGAAGAAGCCAAGCAGGCGACCGGTAAAATTCGCCAAGAGCCGTCTGTTCAAAAACAGCCGTCATTAGATCAATCGAATGTAGCGACGACAGCTGCCTTAAAAGAAGCTTTGATGGGCATTAAGGAAGGTACTATTGCTCAGTCAGCAGCACTTGATGCCGTTATGTTAAGTGAAGAAGAATTGCATGAGTCGATCAGCAAAAAAACGTCAGGTATGAGCAGCGATCAGGCAGAACCTTTTTTAAATAAGGTGTCTGATGAATTAAAAGATTTAAAAAATTGGCTTGTTAGCCAGCAAGGAAATGCATGGAATCCTAACCGACCATTAAGCTGGCAGCAGGCGCAGATTTGGCAGCGCTGTCAGGATTTAGGTATCGATCCATCTTGGGCAGATAAGTTGGTTAGTGCGTTACCTGAAGATGATAATATTGAAAAAGGCTGGGCTCAGTGCTTAAAGTATATTGCTGAAGATTTACCTTTGGCTGAAAATAATATGCTTCAAACCGGTGGTTGTTTTGCTTTTGTCGGTCCTACGGGTGCAGGGAAATCGACAACGATAGGCAAGCTTGCAGCGCAGTATGTGATTAACCATGGCAATGAAGATATTGCTTTGATTACTATGGATAACTACCGCATTGCAGCTCATGATCAATTGAAAGCGTTTGCTCGTATTATGGAAGTCCCATTAATCGTGCTTGAACCTAATGGCGATTTGTCAGCGATTCTTGATCAATTGTCAGATAAGAAATTTATTTTAATCGATACGGCAGGTTTAGCCATACAGGATTCACATTTTTCTGTGCAATTGTCTATGCTTAAAGGGGCAGGGAATAGAGTGAGAACTTTATTAGCCTTACCTTTAACGAGCCAAGCTCGTTGCTTACAAGAGAATTATGAACATTTTAAGCCCGTGGGAATTGATGGCTGCATTTTTACTAAGTTGGATGAGTGTTTTAGTTTGGGGCAAGCAATGAGTATTGCTTCAGTCACTCGACTACCCATTCACATGGTAACGGATGGACCCCATATTCCAGATGATATTCATTTTCCCAACGCTGAGAAAATGGTACGTCTAGCTGAGCAAATGGCACGAATGGCTCAAACACGTTGGCAAACATCAGAAGTGAGTTCGGCAATGACTAATAATTTTATGCAACACGGAGTGTAAGCATGGCTCAACACCCAGTACAAGTAATTGCAGTCGCTGGTGGTAAAGGCGGTGTGGGCAAAAGTAATGTAACAGTAAACCTAGCGTGCTCATTGTCAGAACTGGGGCGCCGAGTCGTCGTACTCGATGCCGATTTAGGTTTGGCTAATATCGATGTATTACTGGGTATTACGGCTAATAAAACAATTGAAAATGTATTGCGGGGGGAATGCACTTTACGCGAGGTAATGGTTGATGGTCCAGGCAAGGTGAAAATTGTTCCTGCATCATCCGGTGCTCAGCATTTAGCGATGCTTAGCACTCAAGAGCAGGCAGGCTTGATACAAGCTTTTAGTGATGTTGGGGATGATCTCGACATTCTATTAATTGATACGGCGGCTGGAATTTCTGATGCGGTGATGAGTTTTGTTCGCGCATCGCAAGAAGTTCTCATGGTTGTTACTGATGAGCCAACGTCGATTACCGATGCTTATGCACAGATAAAATTATTGAATCGTGATTATGGTGTATTCCGTTTTCGTGTGATCGCTAATATGGTTCGATCTCCACAAGAAGGTCATGCACTATTTGCTAAATTGATTAAAGTAACCGATCGATTCTTAGATGTTGCGATGCAGTATGTCGGTTCAGTCCCTCAGGATGATGCCGTACGTAGAGCAGTACAACGTCAAAAGGCGGTTGTAGAGGCGTACCCTAGGTCTAAAGCGGCAACTGCTTTTCGAGGGTTGGCAAAAAAAGTGGATGCTTGGCCATTAGCGTCAACTCCGCGAGGTCACCTTGAATTTTTTGTTGAAAATCTGGTCCAAGCAGGAGCCCATGGGTAGTCCCTGTCATGAATGGATGTGCTATGTACGATGAAGTCAGTAGCCCAAATTTTGATGAGCTAGTTCGTGAACACGCTTTATTAGTGAAACGAATTGCTCATCATTTAAGAGGCCGATTACCGGATAGTGTTCAGCTGGATGATCTTATTCAAGCAGGCATGATTGGGCTAATTGAAGCTGCGCGAAAATATGATGGTGCTAAGGGCGCAAGCTTTGAAACCTATGCCGGTATTCGAATCCGTGGCTCTATGCTTGATGAAATCAGACGTGGAGATTGGGCGCCACGCTCTGTGCATAGAAACTCTCGACGTATTAGCGAAGCGATTAAAGAAGTCGAATTGGCTAAAGGGCGCGATGCTGAAGATCATGAAGTTGCTGATCATTTAGGAATGGATATTGATGAATATCACACTCATTTAAAAGATACTGCCGGCTGCCGGTTATTCAGTTTTGAAGATGTTATGGAAAAAGGAGAGCAGGGCCAAGAGCAGTTGGTCGGTGCAAGTCCAAGTCCATTCCCTGGTATTGAACGTGATGCTTTTCAGTCATCTTTGGCTGATGCCATTAAGGCTTTGCCTGAGCGAGAACAGCTGGTTTTAGCGTTGTATTATGATGAAGAGTTAAATCTAAAGGAAATTGGTGCCGTGCTGGGTATTAGCGAATCTCGCGTTAGTCAAATTCATAGCCAAGCGGCATTAAGGTTACGTTCACGATTGACGGAGTGGTCCTAGGCACTTCTTTTAATATTTTTATCCTATCTATTTATATTATTAAAGACCTTCCCTCTACGCTAATTTAGATATCCTAGTTAGCCCTTAGCGATAAAGTGAACAAATTAATCTTCAATGATTGATTAACGAATAATCAGCGTATTTTATTTCTTATAAAATTTCTAACTCTTTGTAATTTCAATTAATTATCTTGCTGGCTAATGCTATATCTGCGACTACACTTCTAGTTAAGGGTTAATAGAGTTTATGTGAAGCTGGCATTCGGAGGTCGCTTTGGACAAAAATATGAAAATTCTCGTTGTAGATGATTTTTCTACCATGAGACGCATCGTCAAAAACTTACTGCGCGACTTGGGTTTTACCAATACTCAAGAAGCAGATGATGGATTAACGGCTTTGCCTATGCTGCAAAATGGTGATTTCGATTTCTTGGTGACTGACTGGAATATGCCGGGTATGACAGGGTTGGATTTATTAAAGCATGTTCGTGCTGATGATAAATTAAAGACTTTGCCAGTACTGATGGTAACTGCTGAAGCAAAACGCGATCAAATTGTAGCAGCGGCTCAAGCAGGCGTAAATGGCTATGTTGTTAAACCATTTACTGCTGCGGTCTTGAAAGAAAAAATCGATAAAATCTTTGAACGGGTCGATGGTTAATAACAAGGAATTGGCATGGCTGAGCTGCAAATAGATCCTCAAGCGCCATCCTTTCAGCAAGAAATGAAAGACCTTGCTGAAGACTTGTTGACGAAGATCGATGGTGGAGATCTTGGAAAAATTGTTGGCGTTGTCAACAATATCAACGGCGTGCGTGATAGAACACTGTATGACGAAATCGGTAAATTAACGCGTGGGCTGCATAATGCGATTAAAGATATAAAAACCGGTGATGAGTTAAGTGAAGAATCTGGTATGGGCCAGGCCTCGGATAAGCTAGCGTATGTCATTGAAATGACAGACAAAGCAGCGAATCGAACAATGGATTTAGCAGAAGAGGGCATGCCGCTTAATACTGAAATCTTTGAGGGTGCTGTTGATCTGCAGGAGCAATGGCAAAAGTTTTTACGTAAAGAACTTAAGCCCAATGAGTTTCGTGATTTAACTAAAAAAATAGATTCGTATTTATCGAAAACTCAGGTTAATTCAAAAAAAATATCGTCAAAGTTATCTGATATTTTAATGGCTCAAGATTTTCAAGATCTTACTGGCCAAGTAATTCAACGAGTAACTAAGTTGGTTGCTGAAGTAGAAGATCGTTTAGTAGATCTAGTCGCGATGGCAGGTGAGGTTGATCGTATTACGGGTATTTCCCACGGTGAATCTTATAAAAATGAACCCCAACCAGAAGATGATAAAAAAATTGTTGCAGAAGGGCCACAGATTGATACCAGTTTAGAGGGTGTTGTTGACGGTCAAGATGATGTTGATGATTTATTATCCAGTCTTGGTTTTTAAGGAGCTAATGGATGAGTTTCGAAGCAGATGATGAAATCCTCCAAGACTTTTTAGTCGAGGCTGGAGAAATTCTAGAATTGTTATCAGAGCAACTTGTTGATCTTGAGCAGCGTCCTGATGATTATGATTTATTGAATGCTATTTTTCGGGGTTTTCATACCGTAAAAGGTGGCGCTGGTTTTCTACAGCTGAATGCTTTAGTTGATTGCTGTCATGAAGCGGAAAACGTTTTTGATATACTTCGTAATGGTCAGCGGAAAGTAACATCTGATTTGATGGATGTAATTTTACAAGCGCTGGATACTGTTAATGAAATGTTTACGGCGGTACGCGCTGGGCAAGAACCTGAGCCTGCGACACCAGAACTGTTGGCAACGTTGCACTTATTGGCTCAGCCAGAAAGTGAAGATGCTCCTGTTGAAGAAGCTGCTGCTATTGCAGAGCCAGTTACTCCGACAGACACCGCTTTAGAACCCGCCGTTAATACGGGTGAGTCTGAGGACATAACAGATGATGAGTTTGAGCAGTTATTAGATGCGCTTGATGGTGAGACTGCTGATGCAGAGACAACAACAGAAGCATCTGCGAAGCCTGATGCTGGTGATGGTGATGGTTTAGGATTTGACGACGATGATATTTTCTTTGATGTCAGTGATGAGCCTGCTGCTGCAACGAATAATGATGAAATTACCGAAGATGAATTTGAAGCATTATTAGATCAAATTCATGGCCCTGGCAAAACAGATAGCTCAACTGAAAATAATAACGTCGCCGAGAACTCTGCAGCGCCCGTGCCTGCTAAATCAGGAGGTGATGAGTTAATAACTGATTCAGAGTTTGAGGATTTATTAGATCGATTACATGGCAAAGGGCAGAACCCTGCGACAAGTGATGAGCCTGTAAAAGCAGAAGAAACTAAAGTAGAACCGAAAGTAGAAGCACCTAAGGCGGTTGTTGCTAAAGCGGAAGTGAAAAAACCTGAAGTCGCTAAGCCGACTGCAGGAAAAACGGCGGAAAAACCAGTTGCAAAACCCTCTGCTAAACCAGGGGATACGGCTCCACCAGTAGCAGAAACAACGGTTCGCGTCGATACTAAACGCCTAGACGATATCATGAATATGGTGGGTGAACTGGTATTGGTACGAAATCGATTAGTGCGTTTAGGCCTTAAAAGTAACGATGAGGCAATGTCGAAGGCCGTATCAAATCTCGACGTAGTGACTGCAGACCTACAGTCTTCAGTTATGAAAACTCGAATGCAGCCGATCAAGAAAGTTTTTGGACGATTCCCAAGAGTTGTTCGTGATTTAGCCCGGGCCTTGAAGAAAGAAATTAATTTAGAGCTTCGAGGAGAGGATACTGATTTAGATAAGAATTTGGTCGAAGCTTTGGCGGATCCTTTAGTTCACTTGGTTCGTAATGCTGTTGATCATGGTGTGGAGACGCCTGAAGTACGTGAAGCCGCAGGTAAACCTAGAGTAGGGGTTGTGGTATTAGCGGCTGAGCAAGAGGGTGATCATATTTTACTTTCCATCGAGGATGATGGTGGCGGTATGGATGCTGATGTTTTACGCAGTAAGGCTGTTGAGAAAGGCATGATGGATCAAGATGCTGCCGATCGATTGACCGATAATGAATGCTATAACTTGATTTTTGCTCCTGGATTTTCTACAAAAGAAGAGATCTCAGAGGTATCAGGTCGTGGCGTAGGTATGGATGTCGTGAAAACTAAAATCACCCAGTTGAACGGTACTCTAAACATTGATTCACACCTTGGTAAAGGCACTCGAATAGAAATTAAAGTGCCGCTGACTTTGGCAATTATGCCGACACTGATGGTTATGGTAAAAAATCAGGCCTTTGCATTTCCTCTTGTTAGTGTGAATGAAATTTTTCACTTGAATCTATCAAAAACTAATGTTGTCGACGGACAGGAAGTGGTTGTCGTACGTGATAAACCGATCCCATTATTTCACCTTAAGCGCTGGTTGATTAAAGATGGAGGAAGTGGTGAGGCTGATGAAAGTGCACATGTTCTCGTTGTCTCTATTGGTAACCAGAGAGCGGGCTTTGTAGTTGATCAATTGATCGGACAAGAAGAGGTTGTGATTAAACCTTTGGGAGCGATGCTGCACGGTACTGCTGGAATGGCTGGCGCTACAATTACAGGTGATGGCCGCATTGCCTTAATTTTGGATGTTCCTAGCATGTTACAACATTATGCAGGACGGCAACTAACTGCCGCATAAAGGATGATTTTATATCATGGCTCTACCCATGAAATTAAAGGTGCTGGTGGTTGATGACTCTGGTTTTTTTCAACGCCGTGTATCTGAAATAATAAATGCAGACCCTCGCTTAGAGGTCATTGCAACGGCCAGCAATGGTCAAGAGGGTGTTGATAAGGCACTGGCATTTAAACCTGACGTTATTACGATGGATTATGAAATGCCAGTCATGGATGGTGTTACGGCCGTTCGTAATATTATGAGTCAATGTCCAACGCCTGTATTAATGTTTTCCTCCCTCACTTATGAAGGTGCACGTATCACCCTTGATGCGTTAGAAGCGGGAGCAGTTGATTTTCTATCGAAACAATTTGATGCGATCGCTGCATCTGAAGCAAAGTTACATAAAGTATTAACGGATAGAATTTGTGATGTTGCTGCTGCGGGTAAAAAGAAAGCACCGACTTCAACTAATGCCCCCTTAGTTAGAAAAACGCCCACCATAAATCCTTCTGATCTTTTAAGTAAACGTACTGTGAGAGCGGAATCCTCACAATCCACACCGACTATCAAAACGAGTACAAAATCAGTCCATCATGTCGAAGTTGTGATCATAGGAACCTCAACTGGAGGACCTGCTGCTTTACAAACTATTTTTAAACAAATCCCCGCCAACTTTTCAAAACCCATCGTAATTGTTCAGCATATGCCTGGCTCTTTCACCAAAGCCTTTGCGGAGCGTTTGAATAGAATTAGCGCTTTAACAGTCAGTGAAGCGCAGCAGGGAGATAGGTTAAAACCAGGTCATGTGTATGTTGCGCCAGGCGGTATGCAGTTAATGATAGATCGTCGCAATGGTGGCAGTATACATATACATGAAAGTGATGAACGCATCAGTTATCGTCCAAGCGTCGATATTGCTTTGGCGTCAGCGGCAAAACATTATGGCCGTAATGCATTAGCTATTATTCTGACAGGTATGGGCTCAGATGGTAAAGAAGGTGCGGATTTATTAAAGCAAGCGGGTGGTACAGTTTGGGCTCAGGATGAAGCCAGTTGTGTCATTTTTGGAATGCCGATGGCTGTGATTAAGGCCGGTTTAGTGGAAAATATTTTTCCGCTAGATGATATAGGTCCTAAAATTTTTGAAGAGGCAAACTAATGGATCGCTTGGTTTTATTAGTTTTATTGGGTGCTATTAGCAGTGTGGTTTTTGGTCACGTTTTAGAGGGTGGCTCTCTCTTAGCTTTATGGAATGCGCCTGCTTTGCTCATCGTATTTGTTGGTTCTTTGTTAGCTTTAGCTGTCCAGACGCCGACGTACCTTGCGCTGCGATCTATGAAATTATTATCTTGGCTGGTAGCCCCTCCGCATTATTCTCTTGACCAGTTATTAACGAAACTAACGACTTGCGGTAATGCTTATCGAAAGGATGGCGTTCTGGGATTAGATCGTATTGCTCAGGCAGAAAGTGATCCCGTGATGAAGCGTGCATTGGTCATGCTAGCGGATGGGCAGTCGCCTAGTTCGATAGAAAAAAGTATTCGTTTAGAGATTGATACCCATGAAGAAAAAGATCTCTCTGCAGCCGGTGTTTTTGATAATTTGGGAGGTTATTTACCGACTCTCGGTATTGTCGGAGCAGTGCTTGGATTAATGCAGGTTTTGTCTAATCTTGATCAACCTGAAGAGTTAGGTCGAGGAATTGCAACGGCGTTTGTAGCAACTTTTTATGGCGTTGCAGGGGCCAACCTAATAGCTATTCCAATAGCGGGTCGATTACGCGGATTTGTTCAGCAGCGAACTCGTTATCACAAAGCAATGATTGTAGGAGTGATGGCAATTCGTGAAGGTATTAATCCTCAGCTGATTCGTTATCGCCTGGAAGGAATGGATTTATGAGTAACCAGAATGGTCCTGACAGCCATCGCTGGTTAATTTCTTATGCGGACTACATGACTCTGTTGTGTGCTTTTTTTATCATGTTGTATAGCGTGCAGTTATTAGATAAAGAGCAATATCAAGCAGTGCAAGAAGCGTTAGATGGAATGTTTACTACCCAATCGCAGCAGCTATTACCTCAGCCTGAAGTTTCTACCACAATCCTTGACCATAACAATGGTGTGATGCCGCTATATCAAACAGTGAAGCAGCAGTTACAAGTATTTATTGATAGTAATGAACTCAACTTAGAGCAAGAAGGTGAATGGATAAAAATTCGTTTAAAAACGGATACAATTTTTCCTGCAGGTGGTTGGGAAATTAATGATGAAATGATGGATATGATAGAACAGCTGGCGCTAGTGGTTAGACCGATACCCAATGAAATCAACATAGAAGGCCATACTGATGACGTTCCAATCAGCACAACGAATATTGTGAGTAACTGGGACTTATCTGCGTTAAGAGCAGTGGCTGTTGTACGAGCGTTTGAGTTGGCAGGTGTCGCGCCTCAAAGAATGGCTGCTATGGGTTACTCTTATCATAAGCCTTTATTTGAAAATGATAGTGACGAGCATCGAATTGCAAATCGGCGTGTTGAAATTTTAATTAAACAAGGAAGTGTAAATCAGCCTTGGGCAAGAGAAGAAATACTGGAATGAGCATAGAAATTGCAGTGAAATATTATTCTTTGTCTCTTTGTCAAAATAAGGGTGGCATTACGTGCGAATTTGGTCAATAGCAAATCAAAAAGGTGGTGTGGGGAAAACTACATCTGTGGTTTCTCTTGGAGGTCTGCTGGCAGAGCGTGGCGCTCGGGTTTTATTGATAGACCTTGATCCTCATGGATCTTTGACGAGTTATTTTCGTTATGATCCGGACAGCCTCGAAACAAGTTTATATGATTTATTCTTTAATCAGCGCGGTAAAGATTTAGATTATATTCGCAAAGTTATTCTTCCAACAAGTCGCAAGGGCGTCGATCTATTGCCGGCGACGACAGCACTTGCCACTCTAGAGCGGCAAGTGAGCGGCCAAGATGGAATGGGTCTTGTATTGGCTAAAACTTTAGCTCAGCTTTGGGATGATTATGATTATGCGTTAATCGATACACCTCCTATTCTTGGCGTATTACTTGTTAATGCTTTGGCAGCTTGTCAGCGACTTGTAATTCCGACGCAAACAGAACATCTAGCGCTTAAAGGTTTGGAACGCATGGTGCATACGTTAAAGATGGTGATGTCATCTCAGAACCGCCAACTGCCTTATACGATTGTGCCGACATTATTCGATCGTAGAACTCAGGCATCATTAACAACGCTGAAAGAGATGCGTCAGCTTTATCCCGAACATTTATGGCAAGAAGCAATTCCTATTGATACTAAGTTTCGTGATGCCAGCCATGAGGGGTTATTTCCTAATGAGATGGACAGTTTGTCTCGTGGTGTTAGGGCCTATCGACATTTACTAACGGAGCTGGATAGCGCGGAGGAGCTGCGACATGAGTCTAGAACAGCCAAATAACCAAACGAGAATAGCAGGTTATTTAGACATGCTGCTCGTTGATCACTCTGTTTGGGATGAAAAGCTTTCTTTAGCCATTAATCCACCTATTCGTCCGCTAGATACCGTTGCACCGGGTCATTATTTGTTAACGACTGAAAAATTTGGATCGGGTCATCGAGTGGTTAAATACACTCACTTATTAAATAGCTTAAGTATTTTAAATAAGCTGCCTTCATCAAGACTTAAGTCAGAAGTTTTACACCGCTGTTTGCCACTAGCGGCAGAGGCAATGCTTTGTGACTAAACCGCGTAGCGCTTCGCCATCATTAGCCAATGACAGTTTGGTTAAAGAAAGCGTACCCAAAGAAAATTTTGTTTCGGGAGTATTGCGAAACTATCTTGATCAATTGTTGGTGACAGCGACTCAGTCACCACAAAAAGTTGAGAAAGTCATTATGATCTCTGAAGAGGCTGAGTCTGCTTCTAGTATCGATCAAGAACACACTATTTTGGTTGAACGAGTCATACCTGCAGAAGTTGAGCCGATAGCGGCTATAGAAATTGAGCGGGTTGCTGCTGTTAAAATTGAAGACGTTATTACTTCAGATATTGAATTAATTACACCGCCAGAAATTGAATTGACCCCTGCGATGATAGTCGAAGCTAGGTCCCAAATTCATCAATCACTGACAGACCAAGAATCTTGGTCTAGCCAAGGCGTTGAGTGTTTGGTATTTAACGTGTGCGGCTTAAAACTGGCTGTTCCTTTGTTGTTTTTAGGGGGTGTACACGAAATCATTGCCAGCGATGTAAAGCCGTTGATGGGGCAGCCTTCATGGTATCTAGGCATGGTGCACACAGATGAGCATAATCTGCAGGCCATCGATACCGCTAAATTCATTATGCCGGAGCGTAATCAGAATTTATCTGAGCAAGGGTTTAAGTATCTAATTCAGTTGGAAAAAACCCCCTGGGCAATCGCTTGTCAATCAATTGACGATACAGTTCGATTGGAAGCATCAGAAATTAAATGGCGCGGTGATCGTGGAAAGAGAACGTGGCTTGCCGGTACTGTAATAGAAAAAATGTGTGCTTTGATTGACGTTGCGGGACTATTGCAAAGTGTAGAGTTGGAGTGCAGGTCGGTATGAATTTATTTTAAGTTTAAGCTGGTACAGTTTGTGCTCTCTACTATAGTTAAGAGAGGTGCAACACGTTTTTTGACGCAAGCCAATAAATTAAGACCTTTCTAGTGAGGAAGTAATATGTCAGCCAATGCTGCGAAAAGTACAGAGGATCCAATTCTACAGTGGGTGACCTTTCGTTTAGAGAATGAGTCCTACGGTATTAATGTGATGCAAGTACAAGAGGTTTTACGTTATACCGAGATTGCACCTGTTCCAGGCGCGCCTCCGTATGTTCTAGGGATCATTAACCTGCGGGGTAATGTTGTTACTGTTATCGATACACGCTCAAGATTTGCGTTACCGAATGCAGAAACAACAGATCAGACGCGGATTGTGATTATTGAAGCGGAAAGCCAAGTCGTAGGCATTTTGGTAGATGCGGTGGCTGAGGTTGTTTATTTACGTCAGTCTGAAATTGAAACTACTCCAAATGTCGGCAATGATGAAAGTGCTAAATTTATCCAAGGGGTTTGTCATAAAAATGATGAGCTATTAATTTTGGTTGATTTAGAGAAGCTAATGTCAGATGAGGAGTGGATGGAAATTTCTGGTGTATAGCCAGAAATAGGAGCTTTAAGCATGTTGTATTTGTCATCTTTATCGATGGTTCATTGGTTATTAATTAGTAATGGAATATTACTGTTAGCCACGGTTGCAGGTTTTGTTTTAGTAAAGCGCAAGTATGAGGGCGACTTGCAAAACTGGCAGCAGCAAACGCAAAAGTTAAGGCATGACTTTGAAGCCATGAGTAAAAGCACTTTTGGTATGGGTCGTTGCGTAAAAAAATTAGAGCAGCGTCTTATTGAATCTGAAAGGAAGCCTGCATTGGCTACTTCGGATGAAGCTCTATATCAACAAGCTCAGCGCTTAGTTGGTATGGGGGCATCAGCTGATGATTTGGTTTCAAGCTGTGGTGTGGCTCGTGCAGAAGCTGAATTATTAGTATCGATGAATAAACAAGTAGCCCATTAATCTAAGCTTTGCGTTGAATTAAAAGCTATATGCTTTTTTAATTGTTACAGCCGCCCTTTATGACAAAATAATCCGAGTTGAATTCTAGAACCTTCCTATACTTATCTTAGATAGGAATGAATAAGGAGCTCGATATGAAGGGGCTGATGACAGCATTTTCATTTGCAATGATTTCCAGCTTAGCAATTTCGGCTGCGGATTCTGTTACTACTCAATATGACCCATCGCGGATTTTGGCGAGTCAGATTTATAGTGCCGCATTTAATGATGTATCCCCTGGCTTTGATGATTTATACATTATCAAAACTCAAGATAAGGGTCGCGAAATTATTATTTATTGCAATGTCACCTATTGCTACAAAAACCGTAATAGCATTATGACCAGCTAACATTCGGGCGATACCTCTCCTCGATCATTTAACGAGACGCAGAGGTTTTGATGAGGGGTTGCAAGTATTAAGTTGCCGTTCATTGAAACTTGGCTTTCAAGACCGCTTAATAAAACCACATCTTGCCACTTTGGTTGTTCACTGCCAGTGGCCTCAGCCCATATTTGATGGGTTTTCATTGATGATGCCGCTACTTGCTGGCTGTAGTGCAATACCACTTTTTCTGATGTTACGATCCAGTCATCAAGATAACTAAAAGCTGTTGCGGCTGTAATACTGCTTAATGTTAGTGCTAATACCCCCTCTAAAAGAGTAAATCCTGCCATTTGCTGAAACATCAGCATTCCCCGAACGATTGTTATTGTTATATTTTGTAACTATAACGGGATTTGTTTATTGTTCAAGACATTGATTGCAAAGGTCCGTATATTCAATCACTACAAACAGTGGCTTATAGACGTGTCGTAATGATATCCACACTTGAATCCAGTGCCCTGATGTTGAACATTCTGAAATGAGAGCACAAAGTTGAAAACAGTATCACTTATGTGGGTGCGAGGCGTAGTGCAGGCTGCAAATTTGCAAGGCTTAGATGAATCTGACATTTTGACGAATGCAGGATTGGCTGCCGACTGTTTGAAAACAAGTCGTGGTCGTATCAGTCTTAGCGATACGCTGGCTTTATGGCGCTCAGTAGAGAAGCTTAGTGCTGATCCGCTGTTTGGTTTTCATATGGGTCAATCATTAAAACCTGCACACTTCCAATTACTGGCATTTACGATGCTTAGTAGTTCAACGTTGGGCGGTGCTATTGAAAAGATTTTAAAGTATCAGCGGTTAATTAGTGATGGTGGATCTTTTACTGTTATCCCGCAAAATGATAAAGCGGCACTGGTTTATACCCCTGCAGCGAACAATTTTAGTTACCATCAAATAGATGCTGTTTTGGTAGCGACGGTGAGTTTTGCGCGTTGGCTGCTAGGTCGAGAGCTTAAGCCATTAGCGCTGGCATTTACTCATGGTGAGAATAAAGGTTTAGATGAATATCAGACCTTTTTTGGCTGCGATATTGAGTTTGGCCAAGATCAAAACAGTATTATATTCAGCTCGTTATTATTGCAAGAGGCCTTACCTGGGTTTGATCAAGGACTAGCGACCATGCATGAGCAGATGGCTGATAATCAATTACAGCGGTTAGCCGAGCCAGATATTATTGCGAGAGTGCAAGAGCGACTTTTAATCGGGCTGGTGAGTATCTCTCGTGATGAGGTTGCTACTCAGCTCGCGATGAGTGGTCGTAGTTTACAGCGTAAATTACAAGAGCAGGGCAGTAGTTTTCAAAAGTTGCATGATGAGCATCGCCATCAGAGATCTTTGCAGCTATTAGCCAATGAAGATCTGTCTTTGTTGGATATTTCATTACAGCTCGGATTTTCTGAAAGCAGTACATTTTATCGAGCGTTTAAGCGCTGGCAAGGTGTTACTCCTGGGGAGTATCACCAGAAAATACAGAGTTAATTACTTAAAAACTCAGCCCGATGCCCAAATAAAGTTGTTGCTCAAGGTTATTGGCGCTTTCCAGTTTGAAATTTTCATCATCAACATTTTGTTGCCAATAATACATCGATCCTTGCCAGCTTAAATGGCCAAACCAACGGCGGTTAAAGCGGTAATGATAATAAAGCTCGAGCTGACCTCTAATGCTGATTATTTGATCTAATTCAGAATCAAAAGTTATCTGCTCTTCGGGTTCCAGAACTACCTTTCCTTGTCCTAATCCAAACTGCCAATTGATATTTAGACCTTTATGATAAGACTGACTGATAATTATAATTTCGTTAGCGTCAGTTTTAGTTCCAAATAAACTACTTTTTTCAAAAGAGATGATATTAGCTTGAATGGGTTGATTGATGATAGTTCTCTGAAGGCGTATTTCTGTTAATTCTTTTTCACCTTGGGAGGGCAGTATAAAACTAAGACCGAAGTACTCTTCTGTACGGTTTAGGCGGGCTTTTTGACCTTTGTTAATTGTAATTGCATCACTAGCGCTATTGGCATTTGATGGAACAAAAGCAATAGCTTTCTTTGCTTGCAGGACTTGTTGCCAATCCTTCTTTCCTGTGAAAATAGAGAGCTGACTTTGGCCAAATCGCTTAATTGAAAATGCGACTTGCCACGTTTTGCTAACATCATCACTGGTAGCGTCATAAGTCGTATTGTTTGAAATAGACAGTCTATTCACTTGGCTAAAATAAAGGTTGGGCAGGGAGGGAAACCAGTTACCTAAAAATCGAGTGTAGTTAGGAATAAGCCGACACTGATAACCGAATAAAGGATCACTATTACTAGCAAATTCTGGTAAGGCGCCTAGGAATTGTTGCTCGGTTTTTAAGGCGCATGATGATTTATTTGTGCCAGCTTGGCTACTTTGAAAATAACCAAGAAAGAGCAATATAAAGGCGGTTCTGATAATGAAAAAAATCTGATTCATGCCGCCTATATCGGCTACTTTGAAATAAACTAAAGAGTATTAATAATTTCTAATACGTCATCATGATGGCTCTTCGTTTTAACCTTAGCCATTACATGGCGTAAGATACCTTCTTCATCAATGATGAAAGTAACACGGTGAATACCAATATACTCTTTACCCATGAATTTCTTTAATGCCCAAACACCATAGCTTTCGGCAATAGAGTGATCTTCATCAGAAAGCAGTGTGAAGTTCAGCTCCTTCTTTTCAGTAAATCGAGTAAGTAGTTTGGCTGCGTCAGGACTAATCCCTAATACGACGGTATTGGCCGCTGCAAAAGCATCTTCACTATCACGAATACCGCAAGCTTGAGTAATACAGCCAGGGGTCATCGCTTTTGGATAGAAATACAGAACGACTTTTTTGCCCTTAAAATCGGCGAGTGATATTTCTTCACTGTTTTGATCGGTAGTCGTGAATTGTGGGGCGATTTGATCGAGAGGGGGGAATGCTAAACTCATAATGGCAACCTAGATGATAAATACACAATAAATGTATGAAATTAATCATCTAAGTTTGCCATAGATTCACCTAAAAATAACTATTAGCAGTTAATCGATAGTTCGTTTAAATAGCTTTCGAGTGTTTGCTTTGCTTTATTGCCCGCAGGACTATTGCGGAAAATAAATTCATGGGTTTTATCTTGCAGAACAATCAATACATCAGCGCAGAAATCACCATCGTGAGCTTCACGAACCGGCTTCATTCGTACTTCAATAACTTTATCGAGGTTAATGTAGAATTCACCTGCTAACTCTTCTAACTGTTCTTTTGCACGAATTCGAACCATAGCCACTTTAGGGTTAATACATAAAAAAGCCATATCTTTCTCCAGTTACGTTATTGCTTTAACTAGATAGTAGAGCAGCTCAAGTGGGAGGATGTTGATATGGGTCAGTTATGTAAGCTTGATACGAATTGCGGTCTTTGGAATGCAGCAACAAGGCAAAATTTCATCGTCATTAATCCAAGCCATTGGCTCTTCAGTATAATGAACTTCGCCTTCTAGCAATTGAGTACGACAACTACCACAATAACCTTCGCGGCACTGGTAATGCACCGGAACATCTTGCGCTTCAAGAGACTCTAAAAGCGTATGCGCATGCTGAAAAGGAACTGCTTGAGCTTGCTCGGCGCCATTATGAATCGATACCATGTGCACAGGCTTATCCATGCCCGCAAGGTCAATTTGTGCGCTTGGCTCTGGCTGCTCAGGATCTTCTGTATTTAGAATTAAACTGTCTTGAATCTGAAACGGTGGTTCTGCTTTAACCATTTCCGCTTCAAGACTGAATTGCTCTGTTTGTTCTGCTAGGCCATCGAGAACAAATTCCTCTTTGGCCGAATCAGATGTTTTGTTCATTTGGTTTATCATGATTTATAAATCAAAATCGCCAAAATCTTCAGTATCAACCGCACTATCAATCGCGCCTACTAAGTAAGAGCTAATTTCTGCTTCTTGTGGGGCTACCTGAACGTTATCACTGTTTAACCAAGAGTTAATCCACGGTAGAGGGTTGTTCTTGGTCTCAAAGATCGTTGGTAGGCCAATGGCGGCGATACGCTGATCGGTAATGTATTCGACATACTGCGCTAGGATAGTCTGGTTAAGACCAATCATAGAGCCGTCTTTAAATAAGTAGCCCGCCCATTCTTTTTCTTGCTCAGCAGCATCTAAGAAAATTTCACGAACTTCCTCTTTACAGCTGGCGGCGATTTCACCCATTTCTGGATCATCTTTACCCGCGGCCATAATTTGTAAAATATGCTGAGTACCCGTTAGGTGTAATGCTTCGTCACGAGCGATCAATTTAATGATCTTAGCGTTGCCTTCCATCTTTGCACGTTCTGCAAAGGCGAATGAGCAAGCGAAGCTGACGTAAAAGCGAATTGCTTCTAATACATTTACCGATACCATCGTTAGGTACAAGGTACGCTTTAAATCACGCAAGTTAATATCAACAATCTTGCCGTTGATGGTATGAGTACCTTCACCTAGCTGGGTGTAGTAGCTATTTTTTGCGATCAGTTCGTCATAGTACTTCGTCACACTCACGGCGCGACGTGTAATAAAATCGTTACGAGTAATATCGTCAAATACTTCCGCAGGGTTTGGCACAACATTACGCATAATGTGTGTATAGCTGCGGCTATGAATCGTTTCACTGAAAGAC
>Ga0105359_10001446_pt1 | contig 20024 bp, 18 predicted proteins | sample GOMGulsemesocosm_6_FD_83659 | JGI IMG/M metagenome (GOLD analysis project Ga0105359, IMG submission 83659) | Methane-oxidizing microbial communities from mesocosms in the Gulf of Mexico - GOM8C Gulf of Mexico | ecosystem: Environmental > Aquatic > Marine > Cold seeps | place: Gulf of Mexico...
GCAAATACTTTTACAAAGACGCTACCCACAGGAAAATCCAATACCTCAGAATCGACAAAAGTAGCTTGTGTATTCGGAGGCATAAATACATACCGGTATTTACGCGCATGATCAGTAAATAACTGGGAATTTAACTGATAGGTTATCCCCCCAATACGCTGCCCGCTCCTCGGATCAGTAGAATCAGTAAAAAGATTATAATCTGATAATTGCTGACACTGAGTTGTCAGTAATGCCTGCCAATTGATGCCGTCATTATTTTCACAAACCTCATTATTTTCACTTGGATTAGGGTCAATAAATATCTCGCCAGCAACTTCTTTAGACTCAGAACCACAGGCAAGCAGACCTATAGTTAATAACAATATTAAAAATATATTCATATTAATAGTTACTTAATAAATTACAGCAGAAATTTAAATACTAGAATAAGTAGATAAAAATAAGGCTCCATAAGGAGCCTTAGAATAAACACTAAAATATAGTTTATGGCTGTTGCTGGCCACAAGTACCATCGCTAGGATTTAGACTATTAATCCAACGAGATATCAACGCATGTCCTTCCGCATGAACAAGATCACGCCCTAACGGAGGCATTAGCTCACCCGCATTGTTAGTGCCTAGACGATAAGTAAGTAACGAATTATCTGCATCACCCGGCACAATTACAAAACCAAAACCAGAGCCTGATCCAGAAACAGGATCTTCACAGACACCATGCCCTGATTTATCAGCAGCATACGAGCGCGTATATTCAACATGCATATTGGTATTACTCGCATCGCCCGCTGGATTATGGCAATGAGCACAGTTAATATCCAACCATCCCTTGGCCGCTTGCTCTAAATTTTCCTCAGAAATATCCGCCAATACTGTGCTGTCTTTAAAAACAGGCACCGCTTCGATTGTTTCGGGTAGGCTAGTCGCTTCTAACAAACCTGAATCGACCCACTGAGTTAGCTGATTTTTCGTCGTGCCGCTTGCATAGGTATAGTCCATATTCAAATAACGGGCCTTCGGTCCAATCGGCTCTAATTTACCTTCAATTTGATGGCAGCGCTTGCACTTTTGAGGATCAGGAACTGCATAAGTAAAGTTCAGCTGTTCAGAGTTATGCATAATAGAGGTTTGCTGGGTATCCCCATTAAAATCAAGAATGGCATCTGTCTTAGCATCATTCCAAACATACGGAAGAGCCTTCCAGCCAGTTTCACGATGGATCAACAAGCGTGTTTCAACCATGTTCTCTTTATCAAACCCACGATCACTGGTATCACTAGGTAAGCTAAATGTTTTTACGATGACTGTGCCTACAGGAAAATCAATAACACCATCATCTGCATATAATGTTCTACCATCTTCAAGCGTCGTACCTGCACCAGAAGAGTAGCTTGCCTTAGTATTTTCAGGAACGAAAACAAACCGATATTTAGTCGCGTAATCAGTGAAAAGAGGGACACTTAAATCATAAGCCAAACCGCGATCATTAGGCCCTGTCGTTGGATTACATAGATTTGAAAATAATTGATACTCTGACAAATAAGTCGCATTCCCTGCCAGCAGTGCTTCCCACTGTACTGTTCGCTCTTTCGTAGCGCAGTCGACGTTAGCTGTAGGATTTTCATCCGGAATATCAACAGGGGCAGGGGCAGAATCTGAACTTGAACTAGAACCGCCGCACGCCGTTAAGCCTGCCATTACCATTGTGGCGAAAAATACTGTAATTTTTTTCATAATACACCTATACGACATAAAGCAATTTACATAAAGCAGTAAGAATAAAGAAGTAAAAATAAAGCAGTAAATATTTAACATTTTAAAGCAGGAGGGCCGAAGCCCTCCTTAAGTAACACGAATCAACTAATAAAATTAAGCAGACTATTTTAGTAACAAAACAAGCCTCACCATTCATTATTAGATATCGAATTAGTTGGCAGTAGGAACACAATGCTTCGACGTTTTATCGTCTGCACCACAACCGTACGCTACACCCGCAACTGTTACAGTCGCAGCAGCACCAATATATGGAGTCTTGCCTGTATCGCCACCACAAACCATGCTGCTATCGTTTTCAAAGAATACTGGATCACCTGTCAGGCTATTCGTTGGGATAACAGCGGCTTGGCTATTATCGCCATTATTCGATGAGCAAACATGATCCGCAAGTCCATACGGTCCAAATTCTGCCAAGTTTGGTATTAACTGAGCTCCAGAAGTGTCTCCCATAGGGTTTAGAACATTGTCATAAAGGCCTTGAGCGATCTGATTGATACCACCCGCAATTAAGCCAAAGTTACCATTCTGTGCCATTGCTTCACCAATCCCATCATATAAGATCGTTGGAACTTTAAGACCGTTGTAGGTATATCCCAAAATAATATCTTTGATCAAAGAACCTTCTGGAGCATAAACTAGATCCGTATTGCTAATGATATTATCGTGCATATTCAGCGATCGGATTAATGGGCTCCAGCCATCAATGTACTTAGTTGCATATGGGTGAATCGAACCATAGCTCAATACGTCAGTGCCTACATTCTGATTTGGAGTAGCTAGAACAGCCTCATCAGGAAGAGCATAAGAGCTAATTGCGATAGACGTTGTCTGATGATCAGTAATGGTATTATCAAAAATCTCAACGTCTGACGTTGAAAGAACAATCATGCCCGTACCTGGCGGAACAATATGCACACCACCGGCGAAATCACCAACTGTAGCAAAGTTTGCAGCATTGTTTTCAACGATCGTATTAGCAAAAACACGAACCCCTGAACCATATAGGCCGTTACCAATTGGTAAATCAAAAACCAAAATACCACCGGTATTACCTGTTGCCGTATTACCATAAACATCAGCATTCATTGAGTTTTCAATTTCAATACCCGCTACGTTTTTCTCAGCGATGTTATTACGTACAACGATATTTGAACTCTGGCCAACATAAACACCCGCATCTGCAGAGCCTTTCACGAAGCAATCTTCGATTAATACATTCTGCGTCTCTACAGGATACAAACCATAAGCACCGTTGGTTGACTGATAATCCGTTTCCCAAACAGTTGCTAAACGACGCATGATTATGCCATTCGCTTTTTTAATTTTCACCGCATTATTAGGCGCTTCATATACACCAAAATCTTCTAGGGTTATGTCGTTCGTATTACTAATGAAGAAACCATCAGCCTTAGCACCAGATTCTCCATCTGCGCCATCAAAATCCAGAATGGTTTTAGCCATACCGGCACCTTTAATGGTCAAGCCTGTAACCATGGTGTCCTGACCCAGGCTACCGTTCCCATCAAACGTTAATTCAGTTGAGAAATTGAAACGACCCTGAGGCAGTACAATGGTATCCCCTGTCTGAGCGGTACTTAACGCCGTCACAAGTTCATCAGAAACAGTTGTATCAGTTAAATCATCGGCAGCGCCAATACAAATAACACGGCTACCAGCTGTTGAAGAGTCAGTACATGAAAACTGATCTACGATGGTTCCATCTGCATTAAAATCAGCAACTGTTTTAGAGTCATTATCATCGCCACCACAACCCGTCATACTGACGGCTGCAACCGCAATTGCAGATGCTAGACCCAGTTTCATTAAAGGTAAGTTCATTGTCATTCTGTGTGCCTCAATATAAAGAAAGTCCCACTAGGGGTAATTATCATTATTATAATTTGGCTTCAAAGGGTGTTCGGAGATATTGGCTATTTTTAATTTTCTATTGCCAATACGAATTCATTGAAGTGCACCTAGTAAAACGACTGTTGACCAATAGGTAAATTCATTTCGCTGTGGAGTTCGTTACAATCGTTGTGCAATTCTTAAAAAGATCAGTATTCATGGTAGTTACAGGGGTGAATATTTTATAAACCAAGCGCTTGTTCAATTATCCAAACAAGCCAATAATCAGTCAAATGACGCCAATAGTAAGACACTAAATATCATACGATCTCACGGTAAGCTGTTGGTGTTGTTTCTTTCTCTTTGCGAAAGGCTCGATTAAATGAGCTTAAAGTACGATAGCCAACATCCAGAGCGATGTTGGAAATAGGGGTTTCAGGCTCAGCTAATAAGCGCGAAGCAGCTTCATTAATTCTGTATTCATTAATGAACTCATTAAAGTTTCGATAACCCAACTCTGTATTAATGACCCTTCTAACCTTATATTCAGGAAGTCCTAACGCGACAGCCAAATTTCTCAAGGTTAGCTTTTCTTGCCGATAAAAACCTTGTGACATAATGTCTTTCACCCTAGATAACTCTTCAGAGTCTTTAAGCTCATCTTCTAAGCCAATAATCGCTTCAGACTGGATCTTATTGATTTGAGCTTCATTAGTGGGCGAGGTAGATTCAGTCGCTGCATCTAAAGAGGCTGTTTTAACAACAAAAGAGTCGATACCCCAAATATCACTTCGACCTTTAAAAAGAGACCAAATAATAATTAAAATCGATAAATCAATTGCCAATATTCTTGAGGTTGCAGAGCCAAAATGTAAATTAAATGAGAAAACAGCCCAGCCTAACGAAAGCCCTGAGGCTCCCATGATAGACCAGCGCAATCGACGCCTCGACTCCACTAGGTCATCATCCTGGCCTCTAAATAAGGTAACCATCCCCATGATCACCAATGCATATTCACAATATTGCTGCATTTCCCGCCCAAAAAACTCAACCCAACCTGGGGTCATATCAAGATAGAGAGTTATCAATTGTTTAATTACGGGGGTGGTAAAACTGTATATAGCGATAAACAATCCGACTCGAGGCAGCCGATAACCTTCCTGAAAAATTAACCGACAGCTCATCCAGAAAAATGCCGGGGCAGCACTTTCAACCATATAAGCATAAGTAGAAAGTGAATCAGGCAACCAGTTATGGCACATGTGCACAAAAGCGCAGCCAATTAAAATTAAAAATACTCGCGCGGCAACTGAATGATAAAAATCTTTTAGAATAAGCATCATCAAAACGATGCACATTCCAGCACCACAAGCAGAAAAAAACAGTTCTAACATGTATAACTAGGCCTTTTATTATTGTTGTGCCAGCTTTAAATTACTTATTAATACTAAAGGCTTTGTTTACAGCTCGCTAGTGAAAGAGAGCTTAGTAGAAGAATATAATTACGTAGCTCTGCGCATTAGAAGCATGCCAATAATAAAGCTACCACAGATAGGAACTACGCTGGCTAAAATAGGTTCAAAACCTAATACGATGCTAGCAGGAGACAACAATTCCTCTGCGTACTTATAAATCATGCCCACTATAATGCCGCTAAAAATCCGATACCCGGGGGTTACTGAACGCAAAGGTCCAAAAATAAAAGAAATTCCTAAAATAACCAATGCAAAAGTACTGAGTGGCTGAGTCACTTTTCGCCAGAAAGAAAGCCTATAGCGATCAGAGTTCAACCCTTGTTCGTCAAGATAATTAGCATATTGGTATAAACCAGAAATCGACATATCTCTCGGACTGACGATAACTACACTAAGCTTCTCTGGCGTCAGTTCTGTATCCCAACGACCATGACTCTGCTTCTCTTGCCATACTCGCTGCTCACTTGCTTCGAGCTCTTTTAAAGATGACTCGTTAATATGGGTTATGACAATATTTTCCATCTGCCAATAAGATCGCTGGTAAATCGCCCGCTGAGCATACACGACTTGTTTCAGCTCACTGTCTTCAGTAAATTCATAACGTGTTATTCCGTGCAACACACCACCGGGCTCAACCGCATTAAAACGCATAAATACGTTTCCTTCACGATGCCAATAACCCTTACCTTTGTTTGATAACGCCTCACTCGCACCTTGAGCGACAGCCTTCTTCGCTTGCGCTATTCGCTCTAAAGAAGGAACAACATATTCCCCTAATAATAAAGAGATGAACATCAACACAGCCATGGGTTTCAGCACCGCTAGCACTATCCGGTTAATGGATACACCTGCAGCCCTCATGACAGTTAATTCGCTATTGGCTGCCATAGAGCCAAGCCCTGCCAAACAACCAATTAAACAGGCCATTGGCATGTACTCATAAATGCGTCTAGGCAAGCGTAAGCCTGAAAACAATAAGGCATCGACTAATTGATACTCACCTTTTAAGTTGTCTAACTCATCCACTAGTGTAAAAATCGCATCTAAGCCAACAATCACAACCATCACGACTAAGGTCGCCATCAGCACATTACGCGCGACATAAGAATCCAGTAGGTGCATCACACTCTCCTAATCTTACGACGTCGATTCCACTCAGGAATCACAAATAAACCAATCCCAATCAATGCATAAACAGCATGCACCCACCACATGCCAAGCTCAGGAGCAATCCTGCCTTTACTCAGCATGCCTCGTAAAGATATCAACAAAGTGATGTAAACCATAAACAAAATAATCGCTGGAAATAAGCGAGCAAAGCGACCTTGGCGAGGGTTCACTTTTGATAACGGAAAAGCGATCAAAGCACAAATAGGCACCATAATAATTAATGAGATTCGCCATTGCAGCTGAGAAACATGCCTACCTAGATCCGAGCCAAATAATTCTAGTGTCGGTACGGCCTCTTTTTTAATCTTACGCAGCTCAGCTTGCTGATCGGCAATTTTTACGCCATACAAATCAAATTCTAATATTTCTATATCTAATTTACCGGGGGCAATATCGAAACGCTTACCATCATGCAGCTCGAGAAAGCGTGATCCTGTATCCGCATTGACTTGCTGCGTGCCCGTTTTGGCTAGTAAAATTGTATTGCCATCGACGATAAATACATTGTTCATTTGGCTTTTATCGTCACTCAAACCTTCGCTATAGGTTACTCGACTGCCTTTTTCAGTTCCCTGAAATCGGCCTGGTGCTAATAATTCAAATTCGGTCATGGCTGATTGCTTACTGTATAAATCTTCCATTTTCTGAGCGCCCAAAGGACTCAAATACAAACTAAAGAAAGCCACCAATAAAGTAATAAAACCTGCTGGTAATAATGTGTATCCCAATAACCGTCCGTTAGAGAAACCTGTTGCGGTCAATACCGTCATTTCGCTTTCGGCATACAAACGACCATAAGCTAATAGGATGGCAATAAATAAAGATAAAGGCAGTATCATTTCTAGGAAAGAAGGCATACGCAATAGCAGTGTAAAAAATACAATTTCTAGTGGGATTTTACCCGCTGCGGCGGCAGTCAATTGATAGATCAAACGACTACTCATTAAAATCATTAATAATATACCCGTCACAGCTGCCATAGAGGTAAACAGTTCACGAGATAAGTAGCGAAATATAATCAAACGTTAAGCCTTTCAAAAATACGATAAATGCACATTAATAGTGCCACGCAGTGTATAACTTTCTCACTACATCGGCCAGTCTATAAGCCAGACCTGAAGAAGTAACTTCACGACCTTGATATACCTATGAAAGAACCCATCTATACTTCATTATTAAGCGATAAATCGTTAGCCCTAGAATAGTAAGTCGTTCTTTTTAAGTTGCTTCATCAATAGCTTCTTAATCACTTACTATTAATCAATAGTTTAAGCGGAGTAAATAATGCAATTCAGTACCACTCAAGCCCCAGTAATCGAACTCGCCTCAAGCTGTATCTTAGTTAGCATAGATGATAAAGGTAAGCTCTCGAGCGCAGCAGAAAGCATCGATCAAGTATCCAAACAGTACTTAACCGATATTTTTGATAGTGGTGATTTCAATGGTAAAACCGGCGAAACCCTATTATTAATTAAAGTGCCTGGTATCACAGCCCAACGCTTGATTCTAGTGGGCAGTGGTAAAACAGCGGATGGCATTACGGCCAAGAACTACATCAAGATTGCCGATGCGGCAGCATCAGCAATTAAAAAGTCAGGCGCACTGCAAGCCGCTTTGTTCCTACAAGATATTCCCGTTACTGGCAAAGACAATGCTTGGAAAGCTGAACAAGTTGCAATCGCCTGTGAAAATACACTGTATTCTTTTGACCAGACCAAAAGTAAGCCAGAACATGAAGCTGAAGATTATAGCGATGCCATTGAAAACATTTTGTGGGCTTGCCAAGCTGAAGAGCAAGCAGCAGCAGAAACTGCATTAGCAAAAGGCCAAGCGATTGGTCATGGTATTTCGATAGCAAAAGATTTAGGCAACATGCCTGCGAATATTTGCACCCCAACCTATCTAGCCGAGCAAGCTCAATCACTCGCCGATGAAACAGGTCTGATCGAAACGACTATTATCGATGAAGTTGAACTTGAAGCCATGGGCGCAGGAGCATTTGTTTCTGTTTCAAAAGGCTCTACTGAGTCGGGTAAATTCATCATCATGAAATACCAAGGTGCGGCGGATACTAATGAAGCCCCACATATGATTCTTGGTAAAGGTATTACGTTTGATACCGGCGGCATCAGTCTTAAGCCTGGCGCAGGTATGGACGAGATGAAATATGACATGTGTGGCGCTGCGTCTGTATTAGGCACGATGACCGCCCTAACAGAACTAAAACCTAACATTAATATCATTGGTATGATTACAACCGCTGAGAATATGCCTGCAGGAAATGCGAGTAAGCCTGGCGATGTGGTAACAACACTTTCAGGTAAAACGGTTGAAATTTTGAATACCGATGCTGAAGGTCGTTTGGTTTTATGTGACGCATTGACCTACGCCATCGATAATTTGAAACCTGCCTCTATTGTTGATATCGCGACCTTGACTGGCGCCTGCATGATGGCCTTAGGTAACGTGAATTCTGGTTTATTCACTGAAGATGAATCATTGGCGACTCAACTACAGCAAGCTGCCATAGACTCTCACGATAAAGTTTGGCGCTTGCCACTAGAAGACGATTATCAAGAGCAATTAGATTCTAACTTTGCCGACATTGCCAATATTGGTGGCCGACTAGCAGGGTCAACCACCGCTGCATGTTTCTTAGCACGCTTCACTGAAGGCCAGTCTTGGGCACACTTAGACATCGCCGGTACTGCTTGGCACTCAGGTGGTAAAAATAAAGGTTCAACAGGTCGCCCTGTGCCATTGCTTGTGAACTATTTGCTAAATAAATAGGCTTTAGATACATCTTATTAATAGCGCCTGATACTTACTATCGGGCGCTATTATCGGAGAAGCCAATACTATAAGCGTTGAGTTATTAACGGCTAACTAGCCACCCGATTTCTTAACTTTAAAGCCACGTTGCTTCATTTCATCAAACAACTGGTCACGTACATCCCCTTGAATCTCGATCACCCCTTCTTTTACTGCGCCGCCGACACCACACTTTTGCTTTAACTCTTTAGCCAGCTTTTTTAATTCAGTAGGAGCTAATAAAATACCGATTAATAGTGTGACACCCTTCCCTTTGCGGCCTTTAGTTTCACGCTGAATACGCACAATGCCATCACCTTCAGGCATTGCATCATTACTACAAGCACAGTGATCCTTTGCCTTGCCACAATCAGGACAAGTACGCCCTACTTCGGTGGAATAAACCGAACCGGAATGAGCTGCGGCCTTGGATACAGAGCTTTCTGAAGATTGTGAGCCAGCAGTACCCAGTCCTGTTAAACCCGCTAAACCCGCTAAACCTGTTGTTTTCTTTGACATAACTTCAACTCTTGAAAATGTAACAATCATTTTTGTTTAAACGGCTTTTACCGCATTCCATGCTGCTTCAGCAAACTGCTCTCGGTGTTCAACCAAGGGGGTTCTATATCGACCTGCCAACCAATGACGAGCATAATCATGACAAGGACCTGAAATTAATGATGATAACAGCTCAATAGGTAACGGCTGCAAGATACCTTTCTGAGCATAGGGCTTAAACCAAACAATTAACTGCTGATAAAAGCGCTGCATGTCTCCTGATAGTTTTGTTTCAGATCCTGCCATAGTCACAATCGATCGGTGCTGAAATACAAACCGCGCCCAATCTGGATTATTAGCCATCCAGTCTACATTGGCATAAACGATGGCTTTAACCCCTAGCTCTACCTTTTTAGTCGTCTCTTTAGTATCGCTCACCTCAGCAGCTGACAAATAACTGCGTAACAAGATAGCAAACTCACGCATGCCTTGAATGAATACAGCCGCTGCTATTTTGTCTTTATTACCAAAGTGATGATACAGACTGCCAACGCTCATACCCGATGCTTCACGGATCATCTCAATGGTCGTTCCAGCAACGCCATGTTCAGTAAAGCATTGCAAAGCGACCCACAATATTTGCCGCTTCTTCTCAGAGGTTTTTGCTTGCGGCTTGGCTGCCTGCTCCTGTTTACTAGGCGCGGCTGCTTTCACTGATTTTTCCTCTTTCACACTCACCTCAAGAAACAAAATAGCAATATTAGAATATTATTCTAGAAAACAACAAATGACTGTGCAAAGATGACCATCTCGCTACATTACACAGACCCGCAGACCCATTTTCAACCTGCGATAGCACTTATGATAACAGACTAGGATTTTCACAATGAACGCATTAAAGATGTACAACAAAATATCCAAGCTTCCTGCTGGAAACTGGTTATTCAGCAGAGCCGTATGTTTTATTGCTCCATACTTCGGCTCAATTAAACCGCGCTTCGACGAACTGCGTCCAAATTTCTGTCAAGTGAGCATCAAAAAACGCAGAAGCGTGCAAAATCATATCGGCACAGTTCACGCAATTGCAATGTGTAATATGGCTGAGTTAGCCGGTGGGACGATGACCGATATTTCAGTACCAAAAGGTGCACGCTGGATTCCAGCAGGGATGACGGTTAAATACGTTAAAAAAGCAAAAACGAATTTAATCGCGGTCGCCAATGGCAATGGTTTGGATTGGACAATGAATGGTGACGTGGTCGTTCCTGTCGTAGTGAAGGATACTAAGGGTGAAACTGTTTTTACCGCTGACATTACAATGAACATAAAACAAGGGTAGCCCTTCTTATTAAGCTCTCTAAAAATGATGTTCTGAACATTCATAGCAGGCATAAAAAAACGGCTGTTATTATAAAAAATAATAGCCGTTTATATCTCTAACTTACAAACAATTAAATTTTATAATTTACCTGTAAAGAATAAGCCGTCGCATCTAAAGAATACTGACCTTTCAGCTCAGGAGAACCTTGAGAAACGGATCCATCGAGCTCACGCTCGTACTCAGTGACTTGAGTATCTTCAAAGAATAAATAAGAGAAAGCAAAGTCGACATCTAGATCTTGGTTAATTCTGTAATTAAAACCAGCACTAATCCACTCGCGATCATTGTCTGGCACACGTGCTGTACGATACTCATTACTGACCGGGCTTTGGTCGTTGGCATAGCCTGAGCGAATCAACCAGTCTTCATTTAGTTGGTAGTTAATACCTACAGCAACCGCAACTGTATCGTTCCAGTTCTCTTCGATATGGCCAATGTAACCTTCACCTAATCCACCTAGAGTTTCGATCATACCCGGTGTAGATTCAGTAGAAATCACATCGAATGATTCAAATACAGACCATTGAGTCCAAGTTGAACCGGCAACAAGCTGCAAGCGATCTGTTAATTGATGAGCATAACTAATCGTCAAAGATTGAGGCGTTGTTAAAGGTACTTCTGATGCTTGATTTGGAACTGAACCTGTAACACCATCAACAGGGGCAACAATATAATCGCCTGCAGAAACAGCGGTTGCAGGGATATCAGTCGGTGCTTTAGTTAAGCCCATAACCCCTTGCTTTTGTGCAAATTCAGAATCACCTTTAAGAGTAAATTCCATCTCAGAGCGATAAGCTACACCGACCGTAATGTCAGAATTGATATCCCACATTAAGCTTAAGTTATAACCAATATCCCAATCATCACCAGATACTTCATAGTGATTATTAAACCCTTCATTCGAAGCCCACTGCTCATCACTCAACTCTGCAAAACTTAACCCTGCATGACTTGGGTTTTTGCCACCGTTCAAATACTTAAGGTTTTCATTATAAGGAACAGTATCAACTTGCTTAGATAACAAACCTTTCATGTAGGTAATATCCAAACCAAAACCAATCGATAACTGGTCATTCAAGCGATAAGCAACCGCTGGCTGAAATTCAATGGAAGATAATTGAGTTTGATCGGCAAAACCACCACCTACAAAATCATTCGAATAATCAGTATTGGTTCCAAATGGTGCAAAAATACCGAAGCCAGCCGCAAAATATTCATTAATAGGAGTGGCAAAATAGGCGTAAGGAATCATAGCGTTAGAGGCAAAATTGCCGCCATCGGAATACGGCCCCATATCTTCAGCCATATAAGTTTTACCCGCTCCGTTAGTATAGCTTTCCAGTTCAAAGCTGCCTTTTGGGATAATGTAAGAGCCACCCACAGTAATCTCTGCTTGCTTCAATTTCACCATGCCAGCTGGGTTATAGAAAACAACAGTAGCATCGTCAACAACAGCAGCACGGCCAGCGTAAGCATTGCCTGCTCCACTTGCACCTTGTTCATTTAATTTGTAACCAGAAGCTAAAACGCTGGGTGCAACTACAGCAGCTAAAATAGCAGCAACTAATACACGCTGTTTCATAATAAAAACCTATTTTTTATGATCGACCTTCATGGCTGGCACTACTTATTCAATGCGGCGGCCTAAAAAGGTACAAAAGAAAATGCGGGCGAATTATGCCAGCTTAAAAAATAGATATTGTTTCAAAGATGGAGGGTTGTGTAACAAATCGTTACCCGTGAATGGCCTATTACGTCCAAGGAATGTCGCAATATGACCATGCATTATTCATACTATGCTAAAAGTAATACACCATAATCAAGCACTTAATTGTTTTTGTAGACCAAACAAATCAACCATTGTCGTTTGCTCTATTACCTTTCCACGAGAAACAGTCCAAACAGAGGCCGCTGAGAACGCGATCACTTTCCCATTGGCAGGCATGCCAAAAAGGGGCTTATTAAAACTGCCAAAAAATGTCGAGAATGTTATGACTTTATCACCTTCCGACATAATTTCTTCCACCGTGACCTCTAGGTCAGGCACAGATCGTCGAATATCCTCTACGTATTCGACATAGCCGTCGAAATCTCGAAAATCTTCCTTAAACGTCGTTTGGTAACGGAAACCCTTGGCAACAATTTTCTGTAAAAGAGCATATTTTCCTTTATTCCAAGATAGATCGATATGTTTTTCAATTAATCGTTTATTTTCTGAGCTCATAATCGCCTAGTAACCACACTTCAAATTTAATATTTATGAAAATATAATAGTGCCTATTCTGCTGGTTCGCCAGCTCAATTAAGACTCATTAAAAGTCAAATTGACACAGACCTATATTCCATTATAGTTATAATCTTATTTTTCAATAAATAAACCTTGGATATTTATCATGGCTAAAGTCACTCTAGATTATTTTACAGATGTTCTTTGTATTTGGGCTTACGTTGCGCAAATTCGCTTAGATGAGCTCCACCAGCAGTTTGATAATGATATTCAAGTGAATGAACACTTCATCACTCTTTTTGGTAATACACAAAAACGCATCGCGGAAGGCTGGCAAGAGAAAGGTGGGTTTGAAGGTTTTAATCAACACGTACTAAAAGTAGCAGAGCAGTTTCCTCACTTAAAAATCAATCCCTACGTTTGGCTAACTTGTCGCCCAACATCTTCAGCCAACAGTCACCTATATTTGAAAGCCGTGCAGTTATTAGTCAACGAAAATAAGGTATCTAATACCGAGTTTCAACAATTGATTTGGGATATTCGCAGTGCATTCTTTCAAGACGCTAAAGACATCAGTAATATCACAATTTTATCGCAACTTGCACAAAATCTATCACTTCCGATTAGCTTGATCCAACAAAAAATAGACAGTGGTTTAGCCATTGCTGCGCTTTGCGGGGATATGGAAATGCGTGAACTGCATAAGCTAGAAGGTAGCCCAACCTACCTATTAGATAAGGGGCGTCAAAAACTATACGGCAATGTTGGCTACCGTATTTTAGAAGCGAATGTTCAAGAACTGTTAGAAAAACCTCAAGGAATTGCCAGTTGGTGTTAATGAACCAAACGACATTGATAGAGCAATAAGTAGAGAAGCCCTATTAACCAGAAAACATCAGAGGGATTACAGGGATCAATGAGAATAGCCTTCACTTTTAATCTCACTCATCGATTCACTGCCTGGGCTTACCTCAGCAAGTATACCCGAGGCTAAGCCCGCATTTGAGCTTGACTCTAACAATGCAATCGCGGGCATTGAATTCAAAACATCCATCCCTTCCTGAATGATCCGCCTCTGACTCATCAATTGATGGGCTGATTTGAAAGGGCCTGCCGCTAATAAATGAAATTGCTCTTCTTTCCATTCTACCCATACCCATTGATAAGGTACTTGATGTAATAGCAACCAGCGCTCTTGGGATGCTGCTTGCTTTTTATGTTTGACTAACGCGAGCTGCAAAGCGCGCTGTTGAGATTTATTAACAGGAAAGGCAAGTTCTAAATAAGAGATCGCAACCTTGTCTCTATTGGCAGAATAGATTTTAGGTTCTTCCTGATATTTAAACTGAGTACTGCATGCTGTTAGTGCGATAAGGACCGATAAGCAGGAAAAAACCGCCATAGTGTGGTTATTCATAGCATCCACTCAGATTAGTTATTCAGAATGCTAAGCCATTTAACCTAGCAACCTTTTAACTATAGATGCAAACCTGCTCATTTTTCACACTAATTTGATATGATTTGTATCTGGCGCGGGTGGTACTTCTTTCTTTTTTTTATCAGCTAAAGCAGCACCCACTTCAGCAACTGTAAACTCGGATAAGTCTAACTCTAAATCGGCTACCGGAACCGATCGAGATGGATTCATATCCTCACCCACAGCGGCGACAGAGATGTGACTCGTATCTGGCGCAGGCGGATCAACCTTTTCATCAGCCTCAACTTCAAGAAAAGGCGAAACCATCTTGATCGCACTGGTATCGATGTCAGCGTCTGGAATATTGCGACGCTCAGCAGGAGCCAATAAATCACTGCCCGAAGGCAGAATATCCCAATTACCCTGCTTGCCTTGCGGTGCGGTTTCAGCAATCGAGGCAGCTTCAGCCGTAGCCGTTTTAGGAATAGAGGGAATTACAGGAGCATCTGCGACTTCTTTTACTTGCGTAATAAGGGCCTTCGCACCCGCTTGCTTAAAAGCTTGCTGATATTTGACGGCAATGGTTTTATCCACTGCTTTTTTTATCGTATTCACTTTACCAGAGAATAACTGCGCTAATTTGGCATCATTAGCTTTAAAAATTTTAGCAATTGCGGCTTTTACCTTGACCTCATCAGCCCCTGGTAAAAACTCACCTCTGAAATAAATATCGTATTTTGGATCTGCCATGACTCAATCCTTAATCACGTTGTCTTTTTATTATAGACCGTCAGTCTAGCTCGTTTAACCCTAGCGATGAAGTAGAAAGAAGTCATTTATGACTTCTTTCCTGCCCCTTCTGCGATGCGCTTCACAACTCTAGCGGTTGCAATAAAAGCAAATGTCCCAGTAACCATGGTCGCTGAGCCAAAACCAGAGGCGCAATCTAAGCGTGTACTACCCTCACCACCGGGCTTCGTTCGACAGACCGAGCCATCAGACTGTGGATATGTCATCTGCTCAAGGGAATAAACACAGGGAATCGAATAATAGCGCTTAGGGTTACGAGAGAATTCATATTCACTGCGCAGTAGAGAACGTACTTTTGAAATCAGTGGGTCGTGAGCACATTTATTCATATCAATTATTTGAATCTGCGTTGGATCTATTTGTCCGCCCGCAGCGCCCGTCACCACAATGCGAATTTTATTAATATGACAATGAGCAATCAGTGCTGCCTTGCTTCTTGCACTATCAATGCAATCGATCACATAGGAAAAGCCGGTATGAATCAGTTCACGCATGTTCTTTTCGGTAACAAAGTCCATATGTGTGGTGATTTTACAATGCGGATTAATCGCCTTTAAACGCTCTGCCATGGCTTCAATTTTAAGCTTACCGGTATTACCATCCATTGCTGGTAATTGGCGATTAACATTGGTAACACACAGATCATCCATATCAATCAAAGTAATGGCACCTATGCCACTACGAGCAACCGCTTCAGCAGCCCATGAACCAACACCACCAATACCGATAATACAGACATGAGCATTGCGTAGGCGATCTAAGCCTTCTACTCCATATAAACGGCCAATGCCACCAAAACGATCAAGATAGTCATCAGACATGAATAATGCGAGCCTCACTCAGATTTTAAAAGATGTATAGATTAAAAGCAGAATTATACCTGAGACTTACCAGCATGAGGCGAGAGATAGCAGGTTTATTAGATTTAAAGACTGAACTAGCGTTGACTTAATCGCAGCGCTATTTTTATAGGCTACTAACTAAAAGACGCTTACCCCAACGAGAAATTTCAGCAATCCGAGGAAGCGTTGGCTCTAAACGATCAAAGCGAATGCCCAATTTGGTCTGTTCACGCAAACTTGCTTGGCCAGTCAACCCCGTTTTTAGGGCTTGTGTCGGTGGGTGCTTACCCACAAGACTCTGCACCATCAAAGGTAAGAAGTCTGCTGATAGGTTCGCCAATGTATGATAATTAATTCTTACTTGGCTACGAACGTTGTTATCGATTTCAGTACGCTCAATAATGAGAGCATCCCCAGCCTTTAACGGCCCTTCAATAATATTAAAGAACTGCTTTAATTCGCCTTCCATTGCTGCAATTTTATCCGCGCTATGCTCAACCGCAAGTGTATTCAACCAAAGTGAGCGAAAACGACGGAGACTGAATTTTTCAGTAGAGATTTTTATTTCTAAACGCTGAGGTGCGGCAACTTGAGCCGATTCATCTGCTGGGTCGCTATAAAGTGCCATTAGCATCCAATCTTTATTCAAATTACTGAATGCACCATAACCTTGCAGCTCAGATTCAGCATTTACACTAAGGCTTGCTGAAAGAATAAATACGGTAACGAACGATAGAATTAAGCGATACATAATCGTCTCAAGGTTTGCGAATATGCGATGATAATGCACGATTGAATGATCGTTTAAAGATACTAGTTCTCATTTTAATTAAAACAAATTAGATTCTTATCAGATATGACGACTAGCACTCATTTATTATCTTTAAAAACGCATCACTAGAGATGAGATATTTATAGATTCACCAGCTGAATACGCTGTAATTGATCAACTATTTGGTGATGCAAGGAATCTTGTACATCAGGGTTACGAATATCATCAAGGGTTATATTACCCAAAACTCGCAGTAGAAGGTCGTTTATTCCCGTCCAATTACTGGATAGCGAGCATGATTCCGTGATCTCACACTGATTATCATCAGCACTGCATTCGGTTAACGAAATGGGCCCTTCAAATGCCTGAACTACGTCTAATACACTAATTTGAGCAGGTGCCAACGCTATACGATAACCGCCCTTCGACCCTCTCTGTGCGATAACCAAGCCAGCATCAACAATCGCTTTCATAACCTTGCGTACAGTCGCAATCGTCAAACCTGTAGCTTGAGAAATATCATCAGTGGATTGCTTAACAGCACCCGCGACAGCCAGCTGATTTAATACCACCAGACCATAATCGGTTAACTTGCCAATTCTTAGCATTTAAATACTTCTATTGTGTGCCGAACATTTGTCATAAGTATTCATCATATCAGAGCCTCTCAATTAATTCTAAATGACTATCTCGACAGCCTTAAATAAGACACATTCGTATCTAGTCTAAAAGTATCAATTTCATTGGTCATAAACTGCCCACTTTGATAGAATACGGCCCCATAATTCAGCAATCGATACCAGTTTGGTATTGATTAAAATACCCTACCAAATTAGTATGGTATTACAAACTAAGATTCCGGCCGGCCACTATTTAGTCCGTATATTAAATAGTGCCTCCCCTATGGCCGTAGACGATGATAGAGATGAGAGTCTTTCCTATGACTGATAACGCAGAAATCGATCGCCAGATAGACAGAGAATACGAAGCCGGTTTTGTCACCGACGTAGAATCTGAAACCTTAGCTCCTGGCCTAAACGAAGATACTGTTCGCTTTATCTCAAAGAAAAAAGGCGAGCCAGAGTGGCTGCTTGAATGGCGCTTAAAAGCGTTTGCTACCTGGAAAGAAATGACCCCACCAAACTGGGCTCAAGTTAAGCACTTAGAAATTGATTTTCAAGACGTCTCTTATTATTCAGAACCTAAGAGCATGGCGGATCGTCCACAGAGCTTAGACGAAGTCGACCCTGAGCTATTAGCGACTTACGAAAAGCTGGGTATTCCTGTTCACGAGCAAGCTGCTTTAGCCGGTGTTGCCGTTGATATCGTATTTGACTCCGTGTCTTTAGGTACTACTTTCCGAGCAACACTTGCTGAATCTGGCGTTATTTTCATGCCAATTTCAGAAGCCGTACACGAGCACCCAGAGCTGGTTAAAAAGTACATGGGCAGTGTTGTTCCACAAAAAGACAACTACTACGCTGCACTAAACTCTGCTGTTTTCAGTGATGGTTCGTTTGTTTATATTCCTAAAGGCGTTCGCTGCCCAATGGAGTTATCAACTTACTTCCGTATTAATGAAGAAAAAACAGGTCAGTTTGAACGTACCCTTATTATTGCTGACGAAGGTTCTCACGTAAGTTATTTGGAAGGCTGTACGGCTCCAATGCGTGACGAAAATCAACTGCACGCTGCGGTTGTAGAATTGATTGCTCATGACGATTCTGAGATCAAGTACTCTACGGTACAAAACTGGTACCCAGGCGATAAAGACGGTAAAGGCGGCATCTATAACTTCGTAACCAAGCGTGCCATTGCCCATACCAATGCCAAAGTTTCTTGGACGCAAGTAGAAACCGGTTCTGCCATCACTTGGAAATATCCAAGCTGTATTCTAAAAGGTGACAACTCTGTCGGTGAATTCTACAGCGTTGCCTTAACTAACAATTATCAAGAAGCCGATACCGGCACGAAGATGATTCACTTAGGTAAAAACACCAAGTCGACCATCATCACTAAAGGTATCTCGGCAGGTAAGAGCCAGAACTCTTATCGCGGCTTGGTCAAGATGGGGCCGGGCGCAAAAGGCGCACGTAACTATACCCAGTGTGACTCACTATTAATTGGTGATAAATGCGGTGCGCATACTTTCCCTTATATCGAAAGTAAAAATCCAAGCGCGGTAGTAGAACACGAAGCGACGACTTCTAAGGTTTCCGACGAACAACTTTTCTTATGCCGCCAGCGTGGCATTGATACAGAGAAAGCCGTTTCGATGATTGTTAACGGATTCTGTAAAGAAGTATTTAAAGAACTACCGATGGAATTCGCCGTAGAAGCCGGCAAGTTATTAGAAGTTTCGCTTGAAGGATCTGTAGGGTAATCGAATAAACAAAGCTCAGCTTTGTTTATTCGATTACGATCGGCCAAGGATGGCCGAGCCGGCAGCCGTACAGGGACGTAAATGCAATATATCTAAACCGCGTAGAGTCTGAAAATTTTAACCTGACTCCGCAAATATTGCTTCGCCCCACAACAACAAATTTAAAATTTTAGGAACACATTCAAATGTTAACGATTAAAGATTTAAAAGCCAGCGTTGAAGGCAAAGACATTCTAAAAGGCCTTAACCTAGACATTAAGCCAGGCGAAATTCACGCGATCATGGGGCCAAACGGCGCCGGTAAAAGTACCTTAGGTAATGTGCTTGCAGGTCGTGATGACTATGAAGTGACTAACGGTAGTGCTGAACTAGAAGGCACTAACCTGCTAGACATGGAAGCAGAAGAACGTGCTCGCTTAGGTTTGTTCCTAGCCTTTCAGTACCCTGTTGAAATCCCAGGTGTTTCCAACCTAGAATTTTTAAAAGCGTCTGTTGATTCAGTTCGTTCTGCTCAAGGCAAAGATGCTTTAGATTCCGTTACCTTTTTAAAGCTAGCCCGTGCTAAATGTAAATTAGTTAACCTAGACCAAAGCTTCTTGAAGCGTGGCGTTAAC
>Ga0105359_10001448_pt1 | contig 20002 bp, 14 predicted proteins | sample GOMGulsemesocosm_6_FD_83659 | JGI IMG/M metagenome (GOLD analysis project Ga0105359, IMG submission 83659) | Methane-oxidizing microbial communities from mesocosms in the Gulf of Mexico - GOM8C Gulf of Mexico | ecosystem: Environmental > Aquatic > Marine > Cold seeps | place: Gulf of Mexico...
ACTATGGCGGTGCCTATATTATATTGTTTATCGCTTAATAAATTAAAATAAGTCAAACCATTCTCAGTCAGTGCAATAGCAACACCAGCAACAAGTAGGGTAGCTTTACTGGCATTACCCTTTGCACCTACGGCTCTTGCAATAGGATAACCAAGAACAGGAATAAACGACCAAATAACAAAGACAACTAATGAGAAGAAAATTGCACTAGCAGCAACATTATTTTTTGAAAAAACATCAATAATTGAATAAAACTGTGTGACAACATAACCTAAATATAAATACAGCATGGGTGACCTTAACCTTAAATAACAACGCGGGAAAATAATTACATAGGTTTAACGTAAGCTAAAATGATAACGGCGAATAATACCAGTACAGGTATTTCATTAAATACTCTATAGAACCTTCCTGAGCGGGTATTTTTATCTTCTTTAAAAGTTTTAACTAATTTGAAGCAATAGCCATGATAAACAAAGAGTACTAACACTAGGGTTATTTTGATATGCAACCATTTAGCAGCGATAAACCAGTCATGTCCATAAGCATGAATCATTGCTAAGCCTAAGATAAGTGTGAAAATGGCAAATGGGGTAACAAAATACAGTAAGCGCTTTTCCATGCCTTTTAGCTGTTGAGCTACATCAGCAGAGTCTGTTTCTGCATGATTGACAAATAAACGAGGTAAATAAAATATACCGGCAAACCAAGCCACCATAAAAATAACATGGAAGGCTTTTAGCCAGAGGATGTTATCGATTAAAAATGCGTTCATTAAATAAGTTTTCCTTCTACTAGATAAATTCTAAGTTGTTCAAAAGTGACTAGCCCAATGCATTGTTCAATATTATCTTGATAAATGTACACTGCGCCACATCGCTGTTCTACTAATGCTAGATAAGCTTCTGCCAATGTTGCCTGGTGACTCAGTGGGATCAGCTTGTGAAGTATTAGTTTTTTAGTTAAGTTGTGCTCTATATCCTCACCGATATCATCAGCAATATCCGCATCAAATTGCGCCCAATAATAGCTGCTTTTATTATTAGCTTGGCTTGCTGGCTCTCTATTAATGACTAATTGTGAGTCATGGCTATTAAGAAGCTCGCCAGTGATTGAGCGAGTACTTGCCTGCTCTAAAATTGAGAGATTATCTTTCATTACTGCTAGCACACCGATATTTTGCAATGATTCTTCAATAGGAGGTTTGCGATAAAGCAAGTTTTGCGCGTCTAATTGCATGGTAAAGATAGATTCATTCTTACAGAGCTGTCTAGAGACTATGCTGGCTATAGTGATTACTATCATAGCGGGTAGAACTAACTCAAGTTGGCTGGATAGTTCTACCACAGCAAGAAGGGCGGCTAATGGAGCATTTAAACTGGCAGCCATAAAGCCAGCCATGCCCATTAAAATAAAGTCACTACCTAAGTGTTCTCCTGGTAATAATTGAACAGCTAGTGCGCCTGCACAGGCTCCAGCTATAGCGCCTATGCTAAGTGTTGGTCCAACAATACCGCCAGGAATACCTAAGCCTAAGGCAAACATGGTCATAAGGAGCTTTGCTACAAGTAAGCTAAATAATAAACCTATGTGCAAATTACTCGTTAGAGAAATATCTATAGCGCTTGTGCCCGTACCCATAGCACTAGGCACTAAGTAGCCTAATACCCCAGTAATAAGTGCAGCCACCATTAGACGTGGAACTATATGATATTTGACACTATGTTTAATTATTAATACTAGATATTTATTAAAGGCAGCTGCCAGTACACCGAGAAAAATAGCAAGTAAAACTAAGGAGAAATAATGATGTTGCTCAAGGGCTATAGTGTGAAAAAATTGAAAGTTATGACTGGTGCCAAAAACACTACGGGTAATTAAAGAGCCAACAATTGATGCTAACATTACCGGCACAAAGATATGCACCTTATACTCACGCATGATGACTTCCATTACAAATATCACAGCGGCTATTGGGGTATTAAACGTTGCTGCTATACCTGCAGCTATGCCGCAAGCACATAGTGTTCGTATACTGTTATAAGGTAGTTTTAATAAACTACCTAGATAACTACTACATGCAGCACCAAGGTGAACAGCAGGACCTTCACGACCAACTGAAAAACCAGAAGCTAATGCAACCGCGCTACCCCAGAATTGATTGAGAGTATTTTTAAGAGGAATAACACCGTGAGCGATTTTTAATCGGTGTAGAACAAAGGGAATGCCTGTTCGTAAATATTTATAACCTGTGAGCCAGGCAATTAGCAGAATAATAATCGAGCCTATTATAGGTAAATCAAAACGACTTACTTCATCTAAACTGTTATAGTTATCGCGCTTTATTAGGTAAAACTGTTGAATTTCTTCAATAGTGAGGGTAAATAGAACCACCAGTAGGGCAGAAGCGCAGCCACCAATAATGGCAAGCAAGCATATTTGCCAAGACGTTTTTGGCAAAGCTAAGTGTTTTCTTATTGCTGCAATTGTTGTTCTCATCACAGGATTATAATACTTTACAAATGAAATGGTTAGCAAAAATAAATCTAGGTGTTGTTATTGAACGCTTAGGTGCCTTTAAATCAGCTTTGTTTTTACTAACGATAATTGGTCTTTGTCTTTTTACAGGCTATCGTTTAGGAAATTATTATCATCACTTTCAAGTGACCACGCTTGATCAGCAAAAGCTTAGGTTAGAGCAACTTTATCAGCAGCAAGAAGAAAGTATAGCGCAAATTCATACTTTAGAAGTTGAATTAGCCGTTGAGCAACTAGCCAATAAAGAAGCTCAAATCTTACTTAAAACTGAAGCTGAGCAACAGTTTGAGGTGAAAAAACAGCTAGCCTTCTATGAAAAAATAATGGCTCCAGAAAAAGAAGCAGCAGGTTTATTGATAGAGAATGTTAAAATAACGGCAGGTAAAATCCCTCACCAATATCACTTTCAAGTAACGTTAGTACAACAACAATTAAAGCGACGCTATAGTAAAGGCTATATTGATTTAGTGTTTGAAGGCATTGATGGCGCTAAAGAAATTAAACTTAAGTTGGCGCAAGTTTCTAAGCAGAGCAAAAAAGATCTTGCATTTAGTTTTCAATATTTTCAGATTATTAATGGTGAATTTACCTTACCTGAGAGTTTCAGCCCTGAAAATATTTTGGTCTCGGCGGTTATGACTAAATCTCGCTGGCAAAAGTACGCTAGAAAGGATAAAAACTTACCTTGGCACATAGGTCAGTAGTCTTTCTGTTATCGTAACGAATAATACTTGATTAAATTAGTCAGGTTTAAGATAATTAGCCCTGTTTTTATCCATCGCCTTTATCGCGTATTTTTTTGTACTTTGTTGTACTAAGTAGAGCACCATGTCAAACCCTGAATTACCAATTAAATTTACCGATGCTGCGGCAACTAAAGTCCTATCGTTAATTACTGAAGAAGAAAATCCGGCTCTTAAACTACGTGTCTATGTTACCGGTGGTGGTTGCTCAGGCTTTCAGTACGGTTTTACTTTTGATGAAAAAGTAAATGATGGTGACATGACCATTGAAAAGCAAGGTGTGGTTATGGTGATCGACCCTATGAGTTTACAATACCTTGTAGATGGAGAAGTTGATTACCTTGAAAGTTTAGAAGGTAGTCGATTTGTAGTAAATAACCCTAATGCAACAACGACTTGTGGTTGTGGATCTTCTTTTTCAATCTAGCCACTTGCTCATTAGTCTCACGATTAACTTTAAACAATGCCGACATTATGTCGGCATTGTTATTTCTATTGCCTAAAACTTTTATCCTCTTGTACTATAGTTAAAGCTACTTTTGCTTTATGAATACCAAGTAGGAAATATATGGTTGATGAGTCTCAGTCCTCCACAATTGCTTTTATGCAAGAAATCTTCGCCTATTTAGGCACCAGTAAAAGTACCTATAATCTTCTGAAATCCATTCATGAAAGTTTAAAAACAGTCATTTATAGTGAAAATTTTTATGTTGTTTTAATGAGTGGCGCTGATCGCTTTGTTACCTTTCCATATTACCAAGATGTCATTGACGATATTTCAATTGACGAGTTAAATCTCGTTCATTTAGATAAATTAGCGAAAAGCTTGACCTCCTATGCCATTAAAAAGAAAAAAGTTGTTTGTTTAACTCGTCGGCAAATAGAAACGCTCTCTCTATCTGGTGAAGTTGAGGTTATAGGTACAATACCCGAGCAGTGGTTATGCTTCCCTCTACATCACCAAGGTGCATTTTTAGGAAGTTTTGTTGTACAGTCTTATCGTAGTCATAATGAATATAGTCAATATGATATTGATGTACTTGTGCTTATTAGTCATGTAATTGCTGCGGCATTATTCTTGTTCAAAAGAAATTCACAGTTAAGCGATACGTTAAATGAATTTCAGTTACATAAAGATCAATTAGAAGAAAAAGTTTATGAACGTACCCATGAACTAGAACAGGCTCTTAATAGTTTGAAAAAGGAAGTGGCCAAGGGTAAGGAGTTAGAAAAACAACTAAAATTTTTCGCTTTTCACGATAGCTTAACTGACCTTTATAATCGAAAGTTTTTCCTCGACCAAATGCAATTGCTGGCCTCAAGAAGTAAAAGAGAGGAAACCCAGGCAACTATTGTATTTCTAGACCTTGATGGCTTTAAAGCTATTAATGATGATTATGGCCATGCTTGTGGTGACCATGTTTTACATACTACAGCTCAACGGCTACAAGAATGTTTTCGACAACATGATATTATTGCTCGATTTGGCGGTGATGAATTTGTGGTGTTACTTAATAACTATATTCAGCTTGTTGATTTAGAACGTATTTTAAATCGATTGATAGTTTCTATTTCCAGTGATATTCACTATCAGAAACACATAATCTCTGTAGGGGTGAGCGTTGGTATTGCACAATCAAAACAAACTAATATTGATACTCAACAATTATTAGAGCAAGCAGATAAGGCACTTTACCAAGCAAAATCCAGTGGTAAAGGTTGCTTTGTTTTTAATTAAAGAGCTTCTTACACTTTCTTATTTTAACTTACAAAATCTAACAAAAAAACAAACAATTTGTTGCAACTTTGTTTCTATCCACCTTAAAAAACACGTTATTATAGCTCCATCAAATATGGAGATATTCTAATGACATTTACCCTTAACTCTCGCTGGTTAGCGCAACGCCCTTATGTTATCGCGGCCGTTATCGCCCTGATTCTTATTTTATGGATGGCCTCAGGCCCAACCGCAGCAGAACAAAAGTCTACTTTGCAAGCTCAAGTCCCTAGCCATAATGAGCAGGAGGTAAAAGCACAAGTTAAGGTTGAAACTCGTCTCGGAGAAAATGTTTTTAAAACCATTGAGCTTTATGGGCGAACTGAACCGGATCGTATTACTACGTTAAAGGCTGAGATACGCGGTAAAATAGTACAAGTATCGGCAAAAAGAGGTTCAAGGGTCACCAAAGGCCAAGTAATTGCCAAAATTGCTTTAAATGATTTACCAGCTCAATTAACACGAAGCCAAGCGTTATTGACACAACGTGAAGTGGAGTACCAAGGTGCGGTGAAACTGAACAAACAAGGCTACCAAGGTAAGGTACATTTGGCGCAATCGTTTGCAGCACTCGAATCGGTTAAAGCAGAAATACAGCGATTGGAATTAGACATTGCCAATACTGTTATCAAAGCACCTTTTACAGGTATTTTAAATACTCGTTATGTTGAAGTGGGAGATTACGTTGCCTCTGGTGATGATATTGCCATGATTGCAGATTTAGATCCGTTAATAGTTAGGGCACATGTTACTGAACTGCAAATAAATCAATTGTCAGTGGGCCAAGTTGCACAAGTTAGCTTGCTTAATGGTAAAAAAGCAGAAGGTAAACTTCGTTATATTGCCAGTGTTGGCAATGATGCAACTAACACTTTTAAAATTGAAGTGGCTATTGATAATAAAGAAGCAAAGTTTTTGGCTGGTTTAAGTAGTGAGTTAACAATCGAATTAGCACAGATGTCAGCGATAAAAATTTCACCAGCATTACTGGCTCTAGATGAAAGAGGCAATATTGGTGTTAAGTCGGTCCAAGACTCTATTGTGCAGTTTACTCCCATTGAAATTATCAAAAGTGAAAGTGACGGTATCTGGTTAACAGGCCTTGGAGAGCAAGCGGATATTATTGTTTTAGGGCAAGGTTTTGTTCGCGCGGGTGATAACGTTGAGGCCATCTTCGATAAAAAGAACGATAAGGCTAATGATGTCATTGAGCAAGAAGCCACCAATACAGCAACGCAAGACTAGGAGTCACTTATGTTAACGCTTATTGAAGCTGCATTAACACGTACTCGCTCGGTATTGATGTTATTTGTATTATTACTTATTTCTGGTGCGGTTACTTATAACAATATCGCCAAGGAAGCGAATCCAGATATTACTATTCCTATTATTTATGTTTCTATGATTCATGACGGTATTTCCCCTGAAGATGCAGAGCGCATGCTGGTGAGACCGATGGAAAATGAACTCAAATCTATCGCTGGCATAAAAGAAATGCGCTCGAATGCCGGTGAAGGTCATGCTTCTGTTACTTTAGAGTTTGTTGCCGGACTTGACCCTAAAGAAGCACTAGCTGATGTGCGTGATAAAGTGACGTTAGCTAAAGCTAAGCTACCGAGTGAGACCGAGGAGCCAGAAGTACATGAAGTAACTATGGCTAATCAAGAAGCTGCATTGACAGTTATTTTGTCAGGGGCTGTTACTGAACGAGGCCTGATCACTATTGCTCGTAATGTAAAAGATAAAATTGAGGGCATGCAAGAAGTATTGGAAGTTGAAATTGGTGGCGACCGTGAAGATATGGTTGAAATCATTGTTGACCCTTTATTGATGGAAAGTTATGGACTTGATCAAGCGGATATTTATAACCTTGTTGAACGTAATAACCGCCTGGTACCAGCAGGTACTATGGATACAGGTAAAGGTCGTTTTGCTATCAAAGTGCCTTCAGTATTTGAAAATATTCAAGATTTATTAGAGTTACCGATTAAAGTAGATGGTGATCGTGTCATTACTTTCCAAGATGTTTCAACCGTACGCCGTGCTTATAAAGATCCTACTAGCTTTGCCCGTTTAAACGGCCATCGCTCAGTGTCGATAGAAGTTAAAAAGCGTTCAGGTGAAAACTTGATAGAAACCGTTGAAAAAGTTAAAGCGCTGGTTAAAGAAAGTCGTAAAAAGTGGCCGCAACAAGTACTAGTTGATTATGTTGGCGACCAATCAATAGAAATTAAGAATACCTTAACAGACTTACAAAACAACGTTTTCTCTGCAGTCTTGCTTGTGGTAATTGTCATAATTGCCGCCTTAGGTACTCGCACTGCTTTATTGGTTGGTTTAGCTATTCCAGGTGCATTTTTAACAGGTATATTGGTTATTGCCTTGGCTGGTATGACAGTGAACATCGTAGTGTTGTTTGGTCTTATCATGGCTGTGGGCATGTTAGTTGATGGCGCCATAGTGGTCACTGAATTTGCTGATAGGCAAATGAATGAAGGACAAAGTAAAACTGTCGCTTATGGTTTGGCTGCACGTCGTATGGCATGGCCTATTATTGCTTCAACAGCCACAACATTGGCTGCTTTTGCACCATTAATGTTCTGGCCGGGCATTATGGGTGAGTTCATGAAATACCTGCCTTTCACTTTGATAGCGGTTTTATCTGCATCGTTAGCAATGGCCCTTATTTTTGTACCGACTTTGGGCTCTATCTTTGGTAAAGCTCGCACTGTCAGTAAAAAAGAACAGCAACAAATAGAACAAGCAGAGGCGGGTGACTTAAGTACACTTTCTGGATTTACCGGTGGTTATATTCGTCTATTAACCAAGGCGATCAAACATCCTTGGAAGATAGTCGCTAGCACCTTTGCTGTTTCTTTTATCGTTATGTGGCTTTATGGTGCCTCAGGTTTAGGCGTGAGTTTCTTCCCTGAGGTAGAGCCACAAAGTGCCACTATGGTTGTACGCTCGCATGGTGATTTATCGGTAAGAGAAAAAGATGTCATTATGCGTGATATCGAAAAACGAATTTTGCCATTAGAAGAAATTGAAACCTTGTACACCCGTACTGGCGGTAACAATCAAATAGGTACTTTTAAAGTTAACTTTGTTGATTGGCAATTAAGGCGCACTGCCGATGAAATTGTCGCAAATATTCATCAGTTAACTGATGATTTAGCGGGTGTTGAAATTGAAGTCAGGAAAAATGAAAACGGTCCTCAAAGTGGTAAAGACTTAAAGCTTGAGTTAAGTTCACGGTTTCCTGCTGAGCTAGATAAGTCGGTTGAAATTATTCGCACTGCCTTAGAAGCTTCAGGTAAATTTACTGATATTGAAGATACGGGCTCTAAACCGGGCATCGAATGGCAGCTAATAATTGACCGAAATAAAGCCGCTACTTATGGCGCAGATGCCGCATTAGTTGGCTCTAGTGTGCAAATGGTGACAAACGGCTTGAAGCTTGGCGAATATCGCCCAGATGATGTTGATGATGAATTAGATATTCGTGTGCGTTTCCCTGAAGATAAACGTAATATCAGTCGACTAGACTCATTACGTTTAAAAACGACTTCTGGTTTAGTGCCTGTTGGCAGTTTTGTTGAGCGTAAAGCGGCACCTAAAGTTGATACCATCCGCCGAGTTGATGCCAAGCGAGTAGTTACAGTACAAGCCAACTTAATTGCAGGTGCACAGTTATTGACTGAGCTACCTATTTTACAAGAACAGCTACCAAGTTTGGGTCTACACCCTTCTGTTGATATTGATGTCAAAGGTCAAAATGAAGAGCAGCAAGAGTCTCAAGACTTTTTAGTGAATGCTTTTGCTATTGCCTTGTTTGTGATGGCGATGATCTTAGTGACTCAGTTTAATAGCTTCTACCAAGCATTATTAATCTTAAGTGCAGTGATCTTCTCAACTGTCGGTGTGTTTTTAGCACTGTTATTAGTACAAAAACCTTTTGGTATAGTTATGGGCGGTATCGGTGTCATTTCATTAGCGGGCATTGTGGTGAATAACAATATCGTACTGATTGATACCTATAATGTTTTACGCAAAGAGGGTTATGGTGTAGTTGATGCCATTTTACGTACTGGGGCGCAACGTTTACGTCCGGTAATGTTAACAACTATTACCACCATCTTGGGTTTATTACCTATGGTATTGCAGGTTAACTTAGACTTTTTCCAACGTACTATCGTCTTTGGTGCACCTTCAACACAATGGTGGACACAACTGGCAACGGCTATTGCAGGTGGTTTGGCTTTTGCTACCGTACTTACTTTAGTACTAACCCCTTGTTTATTAGTGTTAAGGGATAAACGCAAAGAAACAAAACTGGCAACAGCAACTTTATCAGTACAAAAAAAAGAAAGTACTCTTAAAGATGTGAGTGATGCTGCCTAGGTTTTTTATTAAAGTTATCTGCAAAGTATAAATAACGGAGAACTCAATAGGGCTTACCCTTTTTGAGTTCTCCGTTCCTCCCTATATATAATCAGAGCTGACTCTAGAATTGGTTATCACTACAGCAATAACTTCTTTGTTACACTCTATATTTCAGCTAGTTATTGTTTTATAAAATTTTCGGTTAAAAAATATCGTGTTACTATGATTTGACTATTTATAGGGAAATATATCTATGTTTAAAAAACTATCACCTTTGTTTACTTGTGCCTTGTTATCACAAGTGCCGACGCTCTCTCATGCTACCTCGATAACCATTTATAATGACAACTTTGCTTTGATAACTAACCCTGTTTCATTGGACTTAAAGCAGGGTGAAAATAAAATAAAACTGAGTGATATTACCTACCAGCTAGACCCTGATTCGGTGATCATTCGAGATGTTGATGATAAGGTTACTTTGCAAATAGTAGAGCAAAGTTATCGTAATGATCCCGTTACTCAATTTAAATTATTAAAACACTTTGAAGGTCAAACTATCCAATTTAAAGTGGATGAAGTGTTAGCTGATGGCAGCAAAATTAAAGAATTTGTAACAGGCAAGGTTATCCGCGCAGGACAAAATTCAACTCGATACAGCCGAGCTGCAGAGACCCCTATAATTGAGGTTGAAGGTCAGTTGCAGTTCTCTTTACCTGGCGAGCCAGTATTTCCTGCCTTAGCAGACGGTAATATATTAAAACCAGAATTAAGTTGGTTACTACAAGCTGACAAAAAAGCAAAGTTAAACGCCCAACTTAGCTACCTAAGTGGCGGCTTTTCTTGGTATGCCAGTTATAACCTTGTTGATAAGGGCGATGATGGCTTTAGTTTGTCAGCATGGATCACTATGGATAATCAAAGTGGTAAGGATTTTGACAATGCCGAAGTGAAGTTTGTTGCGGGTGATGTGGTTAAACCTGAGCGGCCTTCTTCTAATAAGCCTATTTATAGATCGCGGGTGGCTGCAGCACCACCTCCCCCGTCCTCTGTGCAGCAAGAGTCATTAGATGAATTTCATTTATACCGCTTACCAAGACGGTTAACTCTTCGTGATAAAGAAACTAAACAAGTTGAGTTTATTAGGGTTGATGGCTTAAAAAGCACTAAACGTTATGTCTATAAAGGTGCACTGTCTAAATCTTCTTATGGAAGTTATGCCAATAAAGCGGGCTTTGGCCAAGAATTTCATAAAAAGGTATGGGTCTATAGAGAGTTTGATAATAGCAAAGCAAACAAGTTAGGCATGCCATTACCTAAAGGGGCGGCACGATTTTACCTTAATCGTCAAAATAGTCTTGAGTTTACTGGTGGTAATACTATTGATCACATGGCAGCTAATGAAAGGGTAAAGATATTTATTGGCAATGCTTTTGATATTGTTGGTGAGCGCAAACAAACTGATTTTGTATATGACCGTAAAGGAAAATGGATTACTGAGACGGTAGAAATAAAACTGAGCAACCAAAAATCTGAACAGGTTACCGTAGAAGTACATGAGGGTTTATACCGTTATGCTAATTGGAAAGTTACTGACAGCAGTGAAAAGCATCTCAAAGCTGATAGCAAGACAATTCACTTTGATGTTAAATTAAATGCTAAAGAAAAGAAGACTCTGACCTATACGGTTAAATATCACTGGTAGCAAGTAATAGGGATAGCCTAAGTCACCTTATTCGTTTAGATAAACTGGCGATTGCAACTTTATCAGTACAAAAAAATGAAAGTTCTCTTAAAAAAGTGAGTGATGCTGCCTAGGTATTATTTGACTATCGTGCTATTTTTTATAATCTAAAAAGCTCATAATTAAGATGTTTATAGCCTTAGTTATGAGCTTTTTCTATTAAGTTTATTTACTCTATCATTAGCTATCCAAATGAATAATAAACGCTAACCCATATCCCTAAAAGATGAGACGTTTGAATGCAAACTACCTTTTTTACCAGAAAATTAGTCAATAAATTGCCATTAGCTATAGTTGCTTGTGCAAGCTTAGCATTGAGTTCATTAAATGCAGCAACACTAAATACTGCTGAACAAGCCGACATGAGCTCGTTGTCAAAAACAGCACTGAACTCTGATTTATCTTATCAGTTGGTTGAGTCGCTTACTACTGAAGTAGGTCCAAGAATGATGGGCACACCAGGCGATGCTAAAGCGATTGTTTGGGCAGTAGATAAAATGAAAAGTTTAGGTTTTGATAAAGTGTGGACAGAAGAAGTGACTGGCACTCAATGGCTTCGAGGGCAGGCAGAGGCGAAAATCACTGCGCCTTACCCACATAATATTGTTGCTATTGCATTAGGTGGTAGCGTCGGCACAGGTGAGCAAGGGCTTACTGCTAACGTTGTACACTTTGAAAACTTAGCTGCACTAAAGGCGGCTAAAGCAGGTAGCTTAAAAGGTAAGATTGCTTTTGTTTCCTACAAAATGTCACGCCATATAGCAGGTAAAGGTTATGGGCCAGCTGTTGGTACTCGGGTTAATGGTGCTAGCATAGCTGCAGAAAAGGGCGCAGTTGCCTTAATTATGCGCTCTGTTGGCACGGACAGTAATCGTGTCGCTCATACTGGCGTTATGCGCTATAAAGAAGGCGTTAATAAAATTCCTGCTGCAGCGCTTTCTAATCCTGATGCTGACTTACTGGTTAATCAATTAAAGCGTGGCAAGCCAGTGAGTTTTTATTTAAAACTGACGGCAAGTATTGAAGATGAACAGATCATCAAATCAGCCAATGTTATTGGTGAAATTACCGGTAGTGAATCACCAGAACAAATAGTGGCTATTGGTGCCCACCTTGATAGTTGGGATGTGGGTACAGGGGCTCTTGATGATGGCATTGGTGTGGCTATGGTAATGGCGGCAGCACATCATATAAGTAAGCTAGAAAATCGCCCAAAGCGTACTATTCGCGTAATTTTATATGCAGCTGAAGAGGTTGGTTTGCTCGGCGCTAAACAGTATATGGTTGATCACAAAGATGAAGTGAAAAATCATGTGCTTGGTGCGGAGTGGGATTTTGGTGTTGGTAAAATATATGAAATGACACCAAGAGTTGGCCCAAAGGGGTTACTGGCGGTGCAGGATTTAGCTAAGCATTTGGCGCCACTTGGTGTTGAATTTTCAGGTAAGAATAATGGTCGAGCGTCTTCTGATATGGGGCTATTAACTGATGCGGGCATGCCAAGTATGAGGCTTTCTGCTGATGGCTCCCACTACTTTGATTATCATCATACTGAAAATGACACCTTGGATAAGGTTAACGCGAAAGATTTGCAACAGAATACTGCGGTATATACCTTGTTTGCTTATTTTGCTGCACAAGCCGAGGTCAACTTTAGAAAATAAGTCTCAGTTCTACTCTTTGAGTTAAGGTTAAGGCGGTAAATTTATATTTAAGCTCTATTTGGATTTTATCTGAGTAGGGTTTATATATAAGTTTGTCGCTAGCCTTCCATTAAAAGCATTTCAATAATTTTAGCCATATTTAGATCAAACTCTTCTGCTCTTACGCCTTTAACAATAAAATCATCACTGGCAGATAAATTAATTTCTTGTTTATTAAGGAAGTGGTTAAGCTTGACACTATAAAAAGAATGAACTTGTGGATTGATGGGATCTTTATCATTGCGCACTTTTACTAAGGCAAGTTTGTTTGATTTTAGTTGTACCAAAGAGCCAACAGGGAAAACGCCAACACATTTAATAAAATGATCAACTAAGTCGCTGTCTAATTGCCCTTGCTTAGCTAGCTCTCGCAAGATGGCAAAAGCCTTTCCATGGGCAAACCCTTCTTTATAAACGCGTGTTGCTGTTAAAGCGTCAAAAATATCACATATGGCAATCATACGGCCATATTTGCTAATGTCTTCACCTGCAATATTAAAGGGGTAGCCGGTGCCATTGAGTTTCTCATGATGCAGTGCAGCAACTTCTAGACTAAGTGGACTAATGCCCGGTGTTGCTTTTATGATATCTATTGAGTGATTTGCATGGGTTTTCATGATGGTAAATTCAGCATCAGTTAATTTTCCTGGCTTATTAAGGATTTCATCAGGAACCTTGATTTTTCCTATATCATGAAGAAAAGCGCCAACAGAAAGTTGCTCAATAATGTCACGTTCTAGACCTAAATAACGAGAAAATAGGGTGATGTAAACTGAAACCGCAACAGAATGCTCTAATAGGTATTCATCCTTTTCTCGGATGTTTAACATACAAGCCAGTGAGTCGGGGCTGTTAAATATGGCATCTATAGATTTATTAGTTACTTCAACAACGGGTGATAAATCTAGGGCGCTACCACTGAGAGCATCACTAAATAATTTTTTTTGAATTGATTTAGATTCGTTGAAAATTAGCTCTGCTTGTTTAAGTTTTTCGATATTATTTACAGTGGAGTCGACTTCATCATCAGGCCCTATATTTTCGCTTTGCTGTTTTTTTGTTTTAGTGTCGTCAATTAAAACACGGTAAACATTCTTACTTTTTAGATGATTTATTACCGCTTTACTTTTTATATGGCCAGCGGTAGTCAGAGAAAAATTGCCCTCTTGCGCGATAATTTTTACCACATAATGACCAACAGTTAAATCAGAGAGTTCTTTTTCAATTAGCATTCATTGCGCCATCTTTTATGGAGTTAACTCTTCTAAATGGATTTTCAGCACAAAGCTAACTCAAACTTTTATTAGATAAGGTTAGTATTAGCGGCTAGCTTATACAATAAATATCCTGTTTTTATTGGAAGATATTGGCGCTAAAATTGCTTGTTAAAATAATTATTGTCTAAATAAATTTTATCTTTACAGCTTACTTGCCGATAATGGGGTATGAAGCTGTTTTAGCCTATTAGGATTCTCATGCGTATTTTATCGTTTTTCTTTCTTTTCTTCGTTAGTTATCTTTTGATTACTCCCTCTGCTGTTGCCATCAAAAAAAATATGCAAGCCGTTCAAATTTATACAGATAATCAACTGCTTGATTTAATAAAAGATAACAAGCATTTAGGGCAAGTGGTATTAGACGAGTGTCAGTTGGTACAGGATATTGAAGCGCGTGCCAATAAAGCCAATATACCTTCGTATCAATTTTTGTGGGGCGATATGTTAGCTTATGGTGTTTGTGTCAAAAAAGACATTCCGCTTGGTTTACATTATATGCATTTAGCTGCTGATCAGGGCTTAGCAGAAGGTTTGGAGCAATTGGGACGCTATTACCATGTGGGTAAATTTATGCAGGTCGATTTTGAACGTGCCATTGTATATTTGAAAACAGCGGCAAGTTTAAATAATTTAGCTGCTCAAGTGCGTCTTGCAGGTATATATCAACAAGGTTATGGCAGCCCATTAGACTACCCGGCACTGTATTCTCAATTACACCATTCAGTGACTGATGACAAAGTAACCCATAAAAAAATCAGTAAACTACTAAGCCAACTTGCAGATAAAATGCCGGAAAAAGTGGTAAATCAAGCTAAAAGGACCAGTTATACAAATTAACCCTGAGTGCATAGACGGTTAATTTAAACTTTATGGTATACTGGAAAGTAGTTATCCTTAAATACTGACCCATTATAGTGACCTATAAAGATCCACACGCTAAACGCGAAGCCAAAAAATACGAAAAGCCAGTCGCCTCGCGTGAGCTATTGCTTTCAATCATTGAAAAATGCTCACCACCGCCAAGCTTTAATACCATGGTTAAAACGCTAAAGTATGATGAAGAATATCAGCTTATTGGCTTAAAACGTCGCTTGCGTGCTATGGAGAATAGCGGTCAGCTAATTTTCAATAAATTTAAACAATATGCCTTACCGGAAAAAAATAGCCTGCTTACCGGCAAAGTTATTGGTCATCGTGACGGTTTTGGTTTCTTTTCTCCTGATGATGCCTCTATTAAAGATAAAAGAGGTAAAGACTTCTATATTTCTTCTCATGAGATGCAACGTGTCTTTCATGGCGATATTGTTCAAGCACTTTTAGTTGACCGTACTGACCGTAAAGGCCGCAAAGAAGTTAAAATAATTGAAGTTGTTGAACCAAGAAAAGCGCCTATTGTTGGTCGACTTTATGTAGAACATCATATTTGCTCTGTGGTTTCTGAAGACAGTAAAATAAAACAAGAAGTATTAATAGACCCGCAATTTAAGCAGGGAGCTCGCCATGGTCAAATGGTCGTGGTGGAATTAATACAAAGACCAACCAAGCGTTCACACGCCATCGGTAAAGTTATTGAAGTATTAGGTGATCACCTTGCACCAGGTATGGAGATAGAGATAGCTTTACGTGCCCATGACTTACCGCACCAATTTTCTCATACAGTGCAGGCAGAAGTAGCGAGTATTGCTGATGAAGTGGAAGAGTCGGCTAAATTACCGCGCAAAGACTTACGTGACTTGCCCCTTGTTACCATTGATGGTGAAGATGCCCGTGATTTTGACGATGCAGTTTATTGTGAGCCTAAAAAATCAGGTGGCTGGCGTTTATGGGTTGCGATAGCTGATGTTAGTCATTATGTAAGAGACGGTAGTGCCTTAGATGACGAAGCTATTTCACGTGGGAACTCGGTGTACTTCCCCAGCCAAGTTATCCCAATGTTGCCAGAAAAATTATCTAATGGCCTATGTTCATTAAACCCTGATGTTGACCGTTTATGTATGGTTTGTGAAATGACCATTAGCGGTGCAGGAAAACTCTCTGGTAGTAAATTTTATCCAGCAGTAATGCGCTCTCACGCACGATTCACTTACACCAAAGTAGCGGCTATTCTTGATGGTGATGAAGCACTGTCGACTGAGTATAGTGCTGTCGTTCCTGATTTAAAAAATCTTGAAAAAATGTATCATGCATTGACTGATGCCCGCCTTAAACGTGGTGCAATAGCCTTTGAAACACAAGAATCTATTTTCCTCTTTAATGAAGATAAAAAAATAGATAGTGTTGTGCCACTCATTCGTAATGATGCCCATAAGATCATTGAAGAATGTATGATCATGGCCAATGTTGCCACGGCTAAGTTTATTGAAAAACATGAAAAACCGGGCTTATTCCGTGTTCATGATAAGCCAAGTGAAGATAAGTATCGTAACTTCATCACTTATTTAAATGAACTAGGTTTATCACTTCCTGCCAAAGAAGAGCCCGAGCCAAGAGACTATGGTGATATTTTAGCTAAAGTTGCAGGTCGCCCTGATCAAGAGCTGATTCAAACTATGCTGTTGCGCTCAATGCGCCAAGCGGTTTATCAAAGTGATAATGAAGGCCACTTTGGTTTGGCACTAGCTTCATATAGTCACTTTACCTCACCAATTCGTCGCTACCCTGATTTAGTTGTACATCGTGTAATTAAAGCTATTTTAGAAAAAGAAAATAGTAGTGAAGGTAACTCAGGTTTTTATGAATACTCACTCGAAGAAGTCATCGAATTAGGTGAGCATTGCTCTATGACAGAGCGCCGCGCTGATGAAGCAACTCGCGATGTTGCTGACTGGCTTAAGTGTGAGTTTATGCAAGACCATGTTGGTGATAATTTCACTGGCGTTATCTCAACCGTGACTAACTTTGGTATGTTTGTACGTTTGCAGGACTTACATATTGAAGGTTTAGTACATATCACATCTCTTGGTCAAGACTTCTATCATTTTGACGACGTTCGTATGTGTCTAACTGGCGAGCATAGTGGTAAAAAATATCGAGTTGGTGATGAAGTTCGAGTGCAAGTTGCTGCAGTTAACCTTGATGAGAAGAAAATTGATTTACGATTAGAGGGTGTTGAACCTGCAGTTGGTGGAAAAGGCTCAGCTAAAGGCAAGTCAAAGTCGAAGAGCAAATCAAAAGGCGCACCTAAAGGCGCACCTAAAGGTAGTAGCACTAGAGGTTCAGGTGCCAAGTCCTCAGATACTAAGCCTGGCTCTAAATCAGGCAAGGGTAAAAAAGCTGCAGCTAAAGACAAACCGAAAGAAAAGAGTAAAGCGAAAAAGCGTAGTGCACGTAAAAAACGTCCAGGTAAAAATGCCCGTAAGAATTCTAAAGGCAGCGCTGAGTAATCATTATATAAACCCGTTACCAATCAAAGAGCACTCTTAAACCTGCATCTTGAATGGTAACGGATATAAACGATGGGTCTTCCATCGAGTACATTTAATCATAGAGAAAGAACATGGCAAAAAATGAAGAGTTAGTTTTTGGTATTCACGCTGTTACCGCCTTAATTAACGTTGCCCCAGAACGTTTTATTGAAGTATGGCTATTGAAAGGTCGTGAAGATGACCGCATGATGCCAATCATTAACCTGACCCGAAAATACGGTATTGGTGCACAACAAGTTAGCCGTAAAGTACTTGATGATAAAAGTGATGGTGAGCAACACCAAGGTGTCATCGCACGTGTTAGACCAGGAAAAGCTTATACTGAAAATGATCTAGATGACATTTTACAGGCGGCAGAGAAAAAAGATGTTCCACCTTTTTTACTTATATTAGATGGTGTTACTGATCCACATAACTTAGGCGCCTGCTTACGTAATGCTGATGCTGCAGGTGTGCAAGCCATCATAGTGCCAAAGGATAATGCGGCACAAATTACTCCAACCGTGCGTAAAGTAGCTGTTGGTGCGGTAGAGAGTATTCCATTAGTACAAGTTACCAACCTAGCTAGAACCATGAAGTATTTACAGCAGCAAGGTGTTTGGATAGTAGGTACTGCCGGTGAAACCGATACTTGTCTATATGATACTAAACTAGCTGGCCCTATAGCACTTGTGATGGGGGCTGAAGGTAAAGGCATGCGTCGATTAACTCGAGAGAACTGTGACCAATTAGTTAAACTGCCGATGGCAGGTGCGGTGTCTAGTTTGAATGTTTCTGTTGCAACAGGGATTTGTTTGTTTGAAATGGTACGTCAACGCGCTATTAAATAATAAGACTTAGATTAAAAGCTAATACCAGTGCCATTAGGTTTTATCCTGTTGTGGTTAGGGAAAATAAATCAGGATAAGGCGCTCGATGCGCAATAGCTTGTTATTAGGGTTAAAAGCAACGAAGTTTTAGAGTGTTTTAATCAGCACAAGTGAACAAAATATTATTGGAATTGTTATACATATAGGGAAATAAAATGAAGAAGTTACTAATTGTTTTACTCGCAGTTATTACTATTGCAGTAGTCTCGCCAAAGTTTATTGGTTCGATAGTTGCTGATGAGCGACAAAATATTATTCATCAGCTAAATGAAGCGGAAGGCATTACTGTTACCAGTAAAAGTTATTCGACTAACTGGTTTGGTGCTGATAGTGTTTCTGAAATTACGCTACAATTAGCCCAAGAAGGGCTTGGTGATATTACTATCATTGTGAATGAACAACTTTCATTTGGACCTATTATTTTCACAGGAAATGATTGGTACTTGGCACTTGGTCATAGTGATATAAGCTTTAATTCACCAAGCGGCTTAGTTGATGATGAGATCATTACCTTCATTAACGAAAAAGTTCATGTTAGTGCAACGCTATCTTTTTCAGATAAGCTTACTACCCGTATCAGTACAGATGAAGTGAACTTTGAAGATGGTGATACTCAATTCATCGCACAGCCGTCTGCAGGGCAGTTTAGTTTAATCAATAAAAAAGACTTTGTTGGTGAGTTAAGCTGGGGTGGATTTGAGCTAAAAAGTACTGATGGCCGTTTTGTTATCGGGCCTGTTGTTATGGATACTCAGCAATCAATTGTTAGCGGTAACTACTTAGAGGGCACTGCTATTTTAAGTGGTGATGCTAAGTTTTTAGTAGATAATATTAATTATTCTGATGTTGCAGATAATCAGGTCTTTGATTTAGAAAAGTTGCTATTTACTACTTCAGTAGCAATAAAAAATAATTTGTTAGTACTGTCTTTAGCCTATGGTGCAGAGAAAATCATTACTGCTGGCCAAACATTTAAGCAGCCTAATTTAGATATTGTTTTAGCTGATGTTGATGTGACTGCCTTACAAGAATTAAATACTTTACTTGCTAGTTTGCCTGCTAATGTTGCAGAGCAGCCTATGTCAGCTGAAGTTACTAAAGAAATTGCTGAGCTTGCTGATAAATTTTTAGCAAAAGATCCAAGTTTAAAAATTACAGACTTAAGCTTGGTAGCTGAACAAGGCAAGATTGCTTCTGACTTCAGTTTACAGATTGATAAGACTCGCTTTGATAGCAAAAACTTAATGTCGGTGGTATCAGCATTAAATGCCAATGCAACGGGTAATGCTCCAGCTGAATTTTTTATTCAGTTTGGTGTAACACCAATGATTAACTCTTTTGTCGAGCAAGGTTACTTAATCGAAAAAGATAAAGTATTGAGTTTTGTGGCTAAGTATTCACAGGCGCAACTGTTGATAAATGGTAAAGCTATCCAGTACTAAGGTTAATCAAGATAATCTAACTATAGCTACCCAAATCAATAGATAAAAAAAAGGCTTATTGTTTTAAACAATAAGCCTTTTTTAGTGAGTCTTTTTAAATA
>Ga0105359_10001449_pt1 | contig 20001 bp, 18 predicted proteins | sample GOMGulsemesocosm_6_FD_83659 | JGI IMG/M metagenome (GOLD analysis project Ga0105359, IMG submission 83659) | Methane-oxidizing microbial communities from mesocosms in the Gulf of Mexico - GOM8C Gulf of Mexico | ecosystem: Environmental > Aquatic > Marine > Cold seeps | place: Gulf of Mexico...
GGTGTCGGTGAGCATCAACCGCAAGCTGCGCCATGGCCGAAAGGTGAACATCTCTTTGAGTATTTTGCGGTGGATGATAAGCCCCGTGACAATGGACGCCATCAAGGTCAAACCCAATAAGCCGGTGAGTATTAGGCCTAGTTTCCCCAAATGCAGGTTGGCGTGGAACTGGGTGATGAATTGCTCCATCGTTAATACGGCTCGGCTTTGCGCAAAGATGACTTCAGGGTTGCCTTCCCGCCGCTCTATTAGTTCGAGAGACTTGGGGTCGAAGTGCAGGGCGACGGCTTGCTCTTCTGGTCCGTGTTCGCTTTCAAACCAGATGTATAAATCGCCAAAGGCATCGGGCCCTGGAAGTAATACCATGACTTCGTGTTTTAGTGCTTCAGGCACATCGACGGCGTAGCGCTCGACCAGTTGATCGATGGCCACAGGGTCAATGGTCGCTTGCGTGTGGAGACTGGGGTTGCTCCACAGTTTTAAATCAGGGCTGCCAAATACGGACAACGCACCGCTAAAGCAGATGATAAATAACAGTATGCCGGTGATGACACCGACCCAGCTGTGGACGATATAAAACTTCTTGAGCGTATCCCTTTGCATCGTATTGCCTTAGTGACTGCTGAGTGCGAGAAAAATAATCAAGCCATGACTGAGACTTAACAGGCTTAACCCACCCCAGACCCGCTGAATACTGGTAGTGATCATGCTGAACAGAAACAAGGTGACCCAGGTAAAGGGAAAGAGCAGGATCGGTCCGGCAATGGTGTCCCCTTGGCTGAACGGTAAATAGGCCGGTAAAGCGGCGGTGACGAGTGTACTGGTCACCAATACACCTGCCGTTGCAGCCACTAGTCGTGACTTCAGAGCGCTAAACAATGGGGCGTTCATCTGTTTATCCGTGTGGTTTGGAGTCAAAGGGAACTGGTGATTTACTCGCTAGGATTGTAAGTGTTAACGCATATCATTACTATTCGTATTTGATTTGTTTGTGAAATATTGAAACGGGGTCAGTGAGTTGGTTGTTGCTCTTTAATGCGTGATGTCGTTTCCGTGCGTTTAGCTGGGGGAGTTAATAGTTGCTTTGGGGGGGGCCTGAATGAACACAAATGATTATGCGCAGTGCGTTGAGTACTGTGATTGCAATGAGCGTAATCTTCAGAATACGTAGGTGATAGTGGCGGTTATCAGCGTTGAATATATTAATGAGCGTGTGCTTACTGACAAGTTGCGTTCGCGTGATGGACGAACGCCTTACCGTTAATGCGAACCTTTTCATATCGACTTCAGCAATCAGCAGCTCACGTTAGGCTGTGCGTTAATCAGTACGCCCGTGAAGCTCAAATGAGGTCAGCTCAGATGGGTTTGATGTGGAGCGGTTTAATTTTATGCCGGTTCACGGTTCTGGGTTCAAGTAGCAGCTTTGATTGTATTTTTCTAAATGAAAATACAACTCATTTAAGTAAAGCCACACAAGTTATTAATTTTATTGGTGTTTTTATTTTGGTAAGTTATTTTTTATTTATAGAGTGAAGCTCTAAACGAGAATGCTAATGAATCTTAACTTTATTTCGTAACTTGTTGAAAGGTAAGGAGATATTTGAATTATTTTATATGCGTATAAAGTCTTGTCTGTGGTACTGTCTGCGCTATGGTTATAAAGCTAAGCAGTCCTTCGTGTACGTGACTAAGGATGGCGGCGGCTGTTGTTAATGGCTTTTTTAGTAGTACCACCACCTATTTTTTGTTGCCCCCTTGAGAAGGACTCAGAGCATGAAAGGCAAGGCTAATGTACTGGAGACGTTAAATAAAATCCTCTCCATCGAGCTGACTTCGATTAATCAGTATTTTCTACATGCCCGCATGTTTAAAAATTGGGGGCTGGAAGAGCTGAACGAAAAAGATTACAAAAAATCAATCAAAGATATGAAACAAGCCGATGAGCTTATTGAGCGCATTTTGTTTCTTGAGGGCCTGCCGAATCTTCAGCACCTGGAAAAACTAAGAATTGGTGAACACGCCGCTGAAATGCTGCAGTGCGATATGGACTTGCAAATTGAACAGATTTCCGCACTTCGTAAAGCCGTTGCTTTGTGCGAAAGCGAGGCTGATTATGTTAGTCGCGAGTTGCTTGAGGGCTTGCTTTCATACGAAGAAGATCACTTGGATTGGATTGAAACCCAGCAGTCCCTGATTACCAATGTGGGTATTGAGAACTATCTGCAATCGATGATGGAGGACTGATATGAAAGGTTCAACGAAAGTCATTAACCTGTTAAATAAGCAGCTGACCCTCGAGTTAACCTCAATGGATCAGTACCTTGCTCACTCGAAAATCTACGAAGACTGGGGTATTCACAAGCTGCATCAGCAATTGGCGCATGAATACGAAGAAGAGCTGGAGCACGCTCAGAAGCTCATTGAGCGGATTTTGTTTCTAGAAGGCACACCGGATACAGCATCACGCGCAACGGTGAATGTAGGCACTGACGTTAAAGCGATGCTCGAAAATGATTTGACCGCTGAACGCGATGTTGCGGAAAGTCTGCGTATGATTATTGGTGTGTGTGAAACCGAGAAAGATTACGTCAGCCGTGAAATTCTAGAAAAGCTGTTGGATGATACCGAGATGGATCACATCTATTGGCTGGAGCAGCACCTCGGCTTGATCGACCGCATTGGTTTGCAAAACTACATACAGTCGCAGATGGGCAGCCCTAGCGCCGTATAATACTCAGATGTACGTATAGACGACCTGCATGGATAATCTCGGTGCGGGTTTTTTAATACCTGAAATTCACGCTTGGGTCAGCAGGTAGACTAATGCCGCCAGCATGGCGGCGCACAAGGACAAGCTGATGGTGAAGAACCAGTGGGAGTCTTGATTGTGTTGCCCATCGTCACGGTTGCCGGGGGAGGTGGCTTTGGTTTTCCAGCTTTTGGGCTCTTCGCTTGGGCTTTTCCGTTCGATGGTGGTGAGGCTGCTGGGCGCACGGCGTACGCGGGTCTGGTCTATATCTGTGTTAGGGCCGACTAAGCGAAAACTGTAAACGTCAAAGCGCAGGCGATCCCCTGGGCGTGCAATACCTTCTTTAACGCGTTCATCATTGATGTAAGTACCGTTTGATGAGGCCAAGTCGCGGACATGCAAGAGGTTACCTTTTATGGTCAGCTCGGCGTGTTGTCGCGATAAGTGGGTGCCGGGAATGACAAGATCACATTGACTGCCACGCCCCAAAATAGTTTTTACGGTGGGGATAATGAACTCTTGCCCTGTCAGCCAGCTGCTGTCAGACACGAGCGACCAGCGTGCCATCAGCATGTCGTCGCTGAGTATTGGCTGGCTGAGTGACTCCCGGGGATCGAGTATGTCGAGTTCGATATCGCCAATACGAATACTGTCGCCGGGCAGTATTTCTCGTTCCGTAATACGCTGGTCGTTTACATAGCAGCCGTACTGGCTATTGTTGTCTTTTAATATGAGGGTTTTGTCTTGTGTGTGCAGGCGTGCGTGATGTGAGCTCACGGTATTGGAGTCAATAACCAGATGATTATCTGGCGAGCTGCCAATGGTGTAACGCTTTTCGACCACCCAGATGGGGGGGCGGCGTTTATCCTTAAACTGAATTTTGAGCATAGAGCCTGCGTTGCCAAAAGAGCTGTGGTGACTTTTTAGCGATCCTGCCTAGTGGATGGCGGTTCATAATTGAGCGCTATTTCCTGATCGTTTCAGTATACAAAACCCCGCCTTTGCTGCCAGCCTTTATTTAGGTAAATTAACGACCAGTACCGGATAAACGCCCAGCTGCTACATTTAATAGCACTGGAGGGAGGGCTGCCCATGAAAAATACGGAGTGTCGGCCGATACGTCGGGTGTGTCGCGCCCTCCAATGAGTTCTGTGACGGGTCGACACAGCCTGAAATCGCCATATAAATGGGAGTGAGTTTTGCTACAAGAGCAGGTACAGGCCGGGGAGCTGGAGCAGCCACTAGAGCTGCCCGGGTATGAGTTCGAAGCTAAAATAGGTGAGGGTGGCATGGCCACTGTCTACAGGGGGCGGCAGCTCTCCCTACAACGGCCGGTAGCGATCAAAGTTCTCAACGCTCAAATGCAGGCTCATGATCAAGCGCGACGAGCCTTTGAGCGAGAGTCGCTGATCATCGCTCGCCTCAATCACCCGCACATTGTTCAGGTGATTGACCGCGGTGTGAGCGAACTGGGTGTGCCATTTTTTGTTATGGAGTTTATTGATGGTGTTGACCTCGCGCGCGTCCTGCGCGAAGGGCAAATCTCTCTGACACGCAAATTGGAGATTGTTCTGCAGGTGGCCAAAGCGATGGCTTATGCTCACAAAAATGGCGTGCTGCACCGCGACATCAAACCCGCCAATATTATTGTTGACCACCAGATGCACGTAAAGGTGTTGGACTTCGGGATCGCTGGATTTGTGCGCTCGGTTAGCTCTAAGAAATCACGTGGTTTTGTGCAAAGCCCCAAGTCGGATGTACAGCCAGCTGACGAATTGGTGATGGGAACATTGGCGTATATGGCACCTGAAGTCCGGGCCAGCTCCCGCAAAGCCAGTGCGCAGAGTGATATCTACTCGCTGGGGGTGATTTTATTCGAGCTGCTCACTGGCTGCTTGCCCGATGGGACAGCGAGGCCGCCCTCGGCGCTCGCCCATGATGTGTTGGCGGAGATGGATAAGCTGGTGCTGCGCTGTTTGCATCCTCACCCAGGTAAACGGCCGCAGAGGGCTGAGCGAGTGGCTGAACGTTTATTAGAGCTGCTGCACGGCAGCCACCTGGATGCTAAGCAGGCGCAGAGGGCCCGTGAGACACTGGGGCGCAAGAACTTTAGCTTGCTGGATGTCTGGCGGGAAAACAGCTTTGGCGCGGTGTATTTATTTCTCGAGCAGAGTCGCCGACAGCGCTACGTGATTAAGAAAGCCACCAGCGCCCACCAGGGTTATAACATGGGGCGACGTTTAGCTGGGCTGGAACACCCTAATTTGGTGGGCGTTCACGGCGCGTCTAAAAGCGACAGCGCATTTATTGTTGTCATGGACTATATGCCTGGCGGCAGTTTACAGGAAAGGCTCATACAGCCCTTCGAGGTTGAGGACTTTCTGCCCCTAGCGCGGCAAATGTGTAATGGGCTCTCATTTGCTCATCACAATCATGTGCTGCATGGCAATCTGCGGGCCAGCAATGTGTTATTTGATGAGCGGGATAAGCTGCGTTTGACCGATTTTGGTTGGCCTTCACACTACCCGAGTGGGGACTCCGCTGAGCACAGTAAGCCTCTGAAAGTGAATAAAGCATCAAGCAAGGCGCAAAGCGCTGCAGACTGTGACCCCTCATTGGTGTTTAAGGGCAAGCGCAACTGGTATCAGTTACCCGATGAACCTCTCGGTGTGGCGGCGGATATTTATGCCTGCGGGGTGCTTTTTTATGTGATGCTGGTGGGGGAGCTACCGCGTTTCCGCAAAGAGCAACTAGAAGTTGGTCGAGCTTTTCAGCGCTTGCCCGAAGCGTTACGAGAGCTGTTGACGGATATGCTTAAGCCAGAGCCTGATCTGCGCCCGGCGACGGTGGACCTGGTGACTCAGCGCTTGGATCGTTTAAATGACTCACTGCAAACACGGGTTTGGTCTATTGGTGAGCCGCCTCAACCTGAAGTGGCTGATAAGCAGAAGCAAGTGTTGTTGCTGCTGCTGTTGGTACTGTTCATGCTGGTGCTCATTGATACCGGAATGGTGGCGCTGTTTGAGGGCTGGCGCCCTTTTGATAGCCCGCTTCTCGACGACTGGTTTAGCCCATGACCTGAGGCTGTTATTAACTGCGCCTCTGACGCGCAGAAACACAGATGTTTTGTTTACGCGCCTCTGCAGTCTCAGTCGGCGAGCACGCTTCTTTATTCTTGCCTCTGTTCGGTCAGCGATACATTACACAGCTTCTATGTGCAGGTGTGTCGATTATTCCCCTAACATCTCCCTTCTGTAAACTTGATCTGCCGTTAATCAAGGTTTCCTTCTGCTGGGGAATTATTCATAATGTCTTTTTTTGGTGGTCTTACCCCGACAAGCGGGATGCTTGGTTAATTTTTGTTCAAGGCAGCATTATGTTCGAACGCTTGGTAAGTCTCTATCGCGCTGTTGTGATAGAGCATCCTAAAACAATCTTGTTTTTGGTTTTCCTTCTGACGTGTGGTCTCGCAGCAGGTCTCCCCAACTTTAAGCTCGATGCATCGTCTGACTCGTTGACGCTGGAGCATGATACAGCGTTGGATTACTACCGCGAGATCAGCCAGCGCTACCAGAGTGGCGATTTTTTGGTGGTGACCTTCACGGCCAAAGACGATTTGTTCTCCGATGACTCGCTCGCCTTGTTACAGCAGGTTCGTGATGAGCTCGCGCAGGTGGAAGGCGTTGGCAGTATTAATTCAATGTTGGATGTTCCGCTGCTCTATAGCCCGAAGATGGGTCTGACGGAATTGGCAACCCCGCGCACTCTATTAATGCCGGGTGTGGATCGTCAGCTAGCCAAGCGTGAATTCTTCGAGAGCCCGATCTACGGCGAAATGTTGTTGGGTCCCGATGGCCAAACAACAGCGATCATGCTCAATTTAGCGCCGATCGATCGCTATTTTGAATTGGTGCGCCACCGCGATGGGCTGCGTTTTAAACGTGATCAGCACGGCCTTAGCCAGGAAGAGGAGGCAGAGCTGGTTCAGGTCAGTCAAGACTTCCTCGACTACCGAACGGAACTGGCCGAGCGCGATAACACTCGGGTGCAGCAAGTGCGAGCGATCGTCGCTAAGTACCAAGGGCAGGCGCAGCTGTTTGTCGGTGGGCCGAGTATGATTACGGCGGACATGATCGACTTTATTCGCAGTGATTTGGTGGTCTTTGGCAGTGCCATCTTGGTCTTTATGGTGGCGATCATGTGGATCATCTTCCGTCAGAAGCGCTTCGTGATCTTGCCAATACTGACGTGTGTGACCTCGGTCGTTATGATGCTCGGTTGGCTCAGCTGGATTGACTGGCGTCTGACGGTCATCTCGTCGAATTTCGTGGCACTGCTGCTGATTATTGCGCTGGCTATTACTATTCACCTGCTGGTGCGCTACCGCGAATTTCACGCGGCCAACCCCGACGTACCTCAGGCCGAGCTGGTGATGCGTACTGTCGCCTTCATGGCCCGCCCTTGCCTGTATACCACCCTTACCACCGTGGTGGCTTTCGTCTCCCTGGTGGTGAGTGATATTCGCCCAGTGATCGATTTTGGCTGGATGATGAGCATCGGTCTGCTGCTGGCGTTGATGTTGGCGTTTATCATTATTCCCGCCGGCCTGATGCTTGCGCCCAAGGGGGAACCACGTGATAAAGGTGATAATTCGGCGGCCTTCACATTGCTCTTCTCTACCTTTACTGAACGCCATCAAAGCATGGTGTTATGGCTCAGCTTAGTGATCGCTATCGTGAGTGCTTATGGTATTAGTCGACTAGAGGTGGAAAACCGCTTTATCGATTACTTCCATGAGTCGACGGAGATCTACCGAGGCATGACCGTCATCGATCAAAGCTTGGGTGGCACCATGACCTTAGACGTGATCATCGATGTCGATCCGGAGTTGTTGAAGGACGAGTACGCCTTGTCAGCGGGTGGCGTGGCGAGCGAGCACGATCCTTTTGGTGAGGCAGATGCTTTCGATGAGGCCGACCCGTTTGCCGATGCGGAGCCATTTTCTGAAGAGGACGCGTTTGCCGAGGCCGACCCATTTTCTGAGCAGAACCCCGAGGCACAATCAAGCAACAGTTATTGGTTCTCTGTGGCCGGACTGGATGAAGTAAGAGCGCTGCACGATTACCTCGACTCTCTTCCTGAAGTCGGCAAAATCCAGTCGGTTGCCACGGCCTTTCGGGTAGCAAATGACATCAACGGCGAACGCCTCAATGATTTTGAATTGGCGTTGCTTAAACAGTCGTTGCCGGATGAAATCACCTCTGTCCTGGTGAGCCCGTATTTGTCAGAGCAGGCGAACCAAACCCGCATTGCGATGCGCATAAAAGAAACCGACCCAAATCTGCGCCGCGCTGAACTAATTGAAAAGATTCGACGCCACGCGGTTGATGTACTTGGTTTTAAAGAGGATCAAGTGCACTTCAGTGGTTTGATGGTGCTCTACAACAATATGCTACAGAGTTTGTTCAGCTCGCAAATTGTCACAATGGGCGCTGTCTTTATTGGCATCATGGTGATGTTCTTGGTTCTGTTCCGTTCACTGAGTTTGGCGCTGATCGCCATAGTGCCAAACATGCTGGCGGCGGCATTTGTACTCGGCGCCATGGGGCTGGCGGGTGTGCCGCTGGACATGATGACCATCACCATCGCCGCCATCACCGTCGGTGTCGGGGTGGATGGCAGCATTCACTATATTCACCGCTTCAAGACCGAATTCGCCAGCGACGGTGACTACATTGCCAGTATGCACCGATCCCACGCATCCATTGGTCGAGCCATGTTTTATACATCGGCCATCATTATTGTGGGCTTCAGCATACTGGCTCTGTCGAAGTTTATACCGTCTGTCTACTTCGGTTTGCTCACGGGGCTGGCGATGTTTGCAGCTATTTTGGCGTCCTTGACGCTCTTGCCGCGCTTGATTCTGTTGGTGAAGCCCCTGCCCGTGCCGCTAAACCGCTGATCAGCTCTGGCGTGAGCCTTGCCCCCCTCAATAGGGGGGGACAAGGCGGTTGAACGGTTGATAAACGCGCCATTGCATCTTGCCGTTGAGCTGGATAAACTGGGGGTATTGTTCAAAATACGCCCAATTCAGCACTCGGGTGCAATATTAACTCAGCATGATGTAGAGGTTGTCGATGTCTTTTAAACACACGTTATTTTCTTTAGCTCTGGTTGTAGCCTTACCGTCTAGTGTCCAAGCCGCCACGGGTAAACTAGATGCCCAAGCTGTGATTGAGCAGCTCAATGGCAGTGTTGCTAATGCGGAGCAGGTGATTTTGGACGTTCGCACTGATCTGGCTTTTGCGCAGCTGGAAGCGGGTATCGCGGATATGGAGCTGACCCTGGTATTGGCCAGCGCCGACGAAGCCATCAATCAGGTTCGCGGTCAGGAGGCGCTCAATCAATTAATGGCGAGCATCGCCGATGCTGAGATCGGCATTAGCTTGGCGCAGGCCAATGAAGTGATTCAGGGCGTATCTGACATGCAGATGTTGGCTGAGCTAGACAGCAGCCTAAAGGGCAGTGATGCGGATCAAGCCAATGAGCTGATTATGGCGGTTGTCTCTGAGCGTCCAATGTTGGCATCGCTGGTAGAAGGCATGGCCACCGGCTCAGGTCTGGACGAGGCGTTGGTTGCTTCTGCGGTATTCTCTGGCTTGGCTTCTGCACCAGCCACAGCCGCTGGGCAATAGTTGAGTCGCTTCACGCAGATGTAGGCGTTGAAAGAGATAGTCGCACCCCGTTGAGGTGTGAAAAAAAGGCCCGCTGAGAGATCAGTGGGCCTTTTTACGTTTGTCTGCTAGGTGGATGGGTCGTGATAGAAAAGCCGACGCTTCTAGTGTCAGTGGCCCCTGCTTCTGTGTTTTTCGGCTGGGGGGTTAGGGATTGTCATCGAAAGCCCTTATACTCGTTGGCTGGTTTATTTTTGGACCGCCAAGTCGCTCTAGAGCGGCCAACCATTGGGAAGTATTGAGTGGATACCATCATCGTTCGTGGGGCGCGCACCCACAATCTGAAGAACATCGACATAGATTTACCGCGCGATAAGCTGATTGTTATCACCGGCCTGTCGGGTTCAGGTAAGTCATCCTTAGCCTTTGATACCCTATACGCAGAGGGCCAACGTCGTTACGTGGAATCACTGTCGACCTATGCGCGGCAATTTTTGTCGATGATGGAAAAACCCGATGTCGATCACATCGAAGGTTTGAGTCCTGCCATCTCGATCGAGCAAAAGTCTACTTCTCATAACCCGCGTTCCACGGTCGGTACCATTACCGAAATTTACGATTATCTGCGCCTCTTATTTGCCCGCGTTGGTGAGCCACGTTGCCCTGTACACGGTCAACCGCTTGAAGCGCAAATTGTGTCGGAGATGGTGGATCAGGTCTTGGCTCTGCCTGAAGGCACCAAGATCATGTTGCTGGCGCCCGTGGTGCGGGACCGAAAAGGTGAGCACTTGCATACCTTTGAACAACTGCGCCGCGATGGTTTTATTCGCGCTCGCATTGATGGCTTGGTGGTTGATCTGGACGATGTGCCAGAGCTTGAAAAAAATAAAAAACACACCGTTGAAGTGGTCGTCGACCGTTTTAAAGTCCGGGAAGATTTGAAGATCCGTTTGGCCGAGTCCTTTGAGACTGCGTTGCAGCTTACCGATGGCCTTGCGGGTATTAGCTTTATGGATGGTGAGGACAGCGATAGGCTGTTTTCGGCCAAACACGCGTGCCCTGTGTGCGACTACTCCCTGTCAGAGTTGGAGCCTCGATTGTTTTCTTTTAACAATCCTGCGGGTGCCTGTCCGAGCTGTGACGGTTTGGGTGTTAGTCAGTTCTTTGACCTCGATAAGGTGGTTCAGTTTCCTGAGGCTTCTCTGGCTGAAGGCGCCATTCGGGGGTGGGATAGGCGCAATTTCTATTATTTTCATTTGCTCAAGTCGTTGTCGGATCACTACCAGTTTTCCATCGATACACCTTGGCAAGCACTGGATGAAAAATACCGCGAGGTGATTCTCTACGGTTCTGGCGATGATGTAATCAGCTTTAGTTATGCCAATGATCGCGGTGATGTGGTGCAGCGTACTCACACCTTTGAAGGTGTGATTAATAACATGAACCGCCGCTTCAAAGAGACCGAGTCGCAGAGTGTGAAAGATGAGCTGTCGAAGTTTGTCTCGACTCAGCACTGCCCTGAGTGTGACGGCACCCGTTTGCGCCGCGATGCACGCAATGTCTTTATTGATGATAAAACTCTGCCAGAAATTACAGATAAACCGGTGGGTGAAGCGTTTGATTACTTTGCCCAGCTTGAGTTTACCGGCGCCAAGGCGCAGATCGCCGAGAAGATCTTAAAAGAGTTGCGCGACCGCTTTAAGTTTTTAGTGGATGTTGGTCTTAACTACCTTACGCTCAACCGCAGCGCCGACACCTTGTCGGGCGGTGAAGCGCAGCGTATCCGCCTCGCCAGTCAGATTGGAGCTGGCCTCGTCGGTGTAATGTACATCCTCGATGAACCGTCGATTGGTCTGCATCAACGCGACAATGATCGTCTGCTGGCAACCCTGCGTCACCTGCGCGACATTGGCAACACCGTCATCGTTGTTGAACACGATGAAGATGCGATTCGCATGGCTGACTATGTTGTGGATATTGGCCCCGGTGCTGGGGTGCACGGCGGTGAGATTGTCGCCGAGGGCACGCTAAAACAAGTGATGGAAAATCCGAACTCACTCACCGGTAAATACTTATCGGGTATTGAGAAAATTGCCGTACCGGAGCTGCGCACCCCTGTCGATCAAGATAAAACACTGGTACTGACCGGGGCCACTGGTAATAACCTGCAAGATGTAACGCTGGAAATCCCCGCTGGTTTGATGACCTGTGTTACCGGTGTTTCTGGCTCGGGTAAATCGACGCTGGTGAATGCAACGCTCTACCCGTTGGCGGCCACTGAACTGAACGGCGCGACCACGTTAAAAGCCGCGCCATATAAAACTTTGAAGGGCATGGACAACTTCGACAAGTGTGTCGATATTGATCAGAGTCCGATTGGCCGTACGCCGCGTTCCAACCCCGCTACCTACACGGGTATATTTACGCCCATTCGCGAGCTTTTTGCCGGTACGCAGGAAGCGCGCTCACGTGGCTACAAACCCGGGCGTTTCAGCTTTAACGTTAAGGGCGGACGTTGTGAGGCCTGTCAGGGCGATGGTGTGGTGAAGGTCGAGATGCACTTCCTGCCTGATGTTTATGTGCCCTGTGATACCTGTAAGGGCAAGCGTTACAACCGCGAAACCTTAGAGGTGCGTTACAAGGGTAAAAACATTCACGAATACTTGGACATGACCGTCGAAGATGCGCAGCCATTCTTTGAAGCCATTCCCTCGGTTTCGAAGAAATTACAAACACTGATGGATGTGGGGCTTTCCTATATTCGCTTGGGGCAGGCGGCCACAACCCTATCGGGCGGTGAAGCACAGCGAGTGAAGCTGGCCAAGGAATTGTCCAAGCGCGACACAGGTAAAACGTTATACATCTTAGATGAGCCGACCACTGGCTTGCACTTCTACGATATTCAACAGCTGTTAAATGTTCTGCACCGCTTGCGCGACCACGGTAATACCATGGTCGTCATCGAGCACAACCTCGATGTGATTAAGACCGCTGACTGGGTGATTGATTTGGGGCCTGAAGGTGGTTCAGGTGGCGGCCAGGTAATTGCTCAGGGTACGCCAGAGCAGGTGGCAGAAGTGGAAGCTTCGCACACCGGACGCTTCCTGAAACCTATGCTGGCTAAGTAACTTAGCTTAGCTTGGCAGCCATAGGGTGAATTTAGCACCGCCCAGCGACGACGTTGAACATTCAATGCTGCCGCTGTAGGCGCTGATGATATCGGTTGCCACGCTTAGCCCGATGCCTTGGCCGGGTTGAGCGGTGTCGACGCGGGCGCCGCGCTCTAATATTTTTCGTTGCAGTTCAGCGGGAACGCCAGGCCCATCATCTTCGATGCTGATATTGAGACCTGATCGGTGTTCGCTCGCGCGTACGGAGACGTTTTTTCTACCGTACTTGCACGCGTTTTCAACTAAGTTTCCCATGACCTCAAACACATCCTGGCTGTCGGCCGCGAGCGTGAGCATCTCATCTATGTCTGTGCTGAACGCGATGTTTTTGTCGCGGTAGACTTTCCCCATGGCTGCGATTAGACGTTCGGCAATCGGCTTGAGGGTGATTTTTTTGTGCATAGCATTGGGCGCCGACATCACCGCGCGCTGCAGTTGGTGGCGAATAATGGCGTCCATGCGTTGCAGTTGATCACCCAGAATGATATTAGATTGCTGTTGGGCCGCGAGATCCGTGTGCTGCTGGCCGAGTTCACCCTGCATGACGGCCAGTGGCGTCTTTAGGCTGTGGGCTAGGTCGCCTAGCGTGTTTTTGTAGCGTTCACGTTGTTGCTGTTCGCTGCTCAGCACTTGGTTGAGGCTGTCGGTGACTGGCTGAATTTCAGCGGGGTAATCACCGTCTAGGGTTTGTTTCTCCGAGTTTTTAAGTGCGTTGATCTCACGAGCCAAGTGAGATAATGGGTGTAAGCCCCAGCGGTTAATCAATAATTGAGTGGTAATCAAACCGGCCGCGAACAGCAGCAGGCTGAATAACAGTTGCCGGCGGTAGTTCCGCAACTTGGCTTTGTAGCTGGTCAGCTGGTGAAATATTTGAAAACGTAATATTTGCTCGTCGCCATTTTCAGCTTCCCAGACTAGGTCGTAACGGTATCGAAAGAACGCCGAAGTGTGTTCGTGGTTCAGGTCATTCACCGTATTTTCACGGCTAAAGCGTTCCACCCCAAGTTCCATTATGCTTTTGTCGGTAGGCAACTTTTCATCAATATAAAGCGCGGAGTTTGACTGCCAAAATAAGGCGCCTTGTTCATCACTGATGTAAGCGAACAGGTCTGACTCGGGCGCTGAGAATTTTGGCTCAGCTAGTTCCTCCGGTAACCACAGTTGATCGTCTTGCCATTCGGTGGCGCTGAGCAATATATAAAGTTGAGTTTGCAGCTGCTCTGCTTCGGAGTCCTCTAAGCTCTGTTGGAATGCTCTGTCGAGTAGATAGGCGCTGAGGCTTAAAAACAGTGGCAGGCACAAAAGTGTGGCCAGCAGGAGCCGCCCCTGTAAAGAGTTTCTAAAGAGTCGGGAGGCTGCTGTGTTGGCCATGTTGGTTGGTGGGCGCCCTGTTGGGTTCTAAAAAATGTTCTGATATTCGAGCTTATGTGCTGACGGCGGGAGGATCAAAGCGATACCCCTGGCCGCGTACGGTGTGTATGAGTTGTTGGTTTTTATCGGTATCAATCTTTTTACGCAACCGGCCAATGAATACTTCGATGGTGTTGCTGTCGCGCTCGAAGTCCTGCTCGTAAAGGTATTCGGTTAGTTCTGATTTTGATATCACCTTGCCTTGGTGGCGGGCTAAGTACTCCAACGTATTGAATTCGTAGCTGGTGAGCTCGACGGTTTGTCCGTCGAGCTGCACGCGTTTTTTATCTATGTCGATACTGACAGGGCCGAACTGCCAGTCGTTGCTGCTTTGGCCTGCGGCGCGGCGCAGCAGGGCCTGTACTCGAACACGCAGCTCCTCACTGTGGAAAGGTTTTACTAGGTAGTCGTCCGCACCGGCTTCTAGTCCTTCGACCTTGTCTTGCCAGTCTCCGCGCGCGGTGAGAATTAAAATAGGGAAGGTTTTGTGCTGCTGGCGTAAGCGCTTGATCAACTCAATACCGTCTATCTCTGGTAACCCCAAATCTATGATGGCTAGGTCGTATTGGTACTCCCCACCGAAATAAAGCCCCTCTCGGCCATCACTGGCCGCATCGGCGGTATAGCCGAGGGATTCCATTTGTTGGCGAATTTGCAATTGCAGTTGAGCTTCGTCTTCAACAATAAGGAGGTGCATAAATGTTTCTCGATCAGGGGTGTTGAGATTGGGTGTGCTGTATTTTTAGCTACTGGGCAGGTACCTGTACATAGCTGACACGGCCTTCGCGCAGCATTTTGACACGGTAGGATTGCTTGTTTCGCTCTACTTTAAGTACCTTGCCCCCGTGCTGCTGCTGCGCTATTTTCGCGGCCTGTTTGACAGAGGCTGCGCGGCGATCAAAGAGCTCACTCGAGTCGCGGCGCTTGCCATCCGGTTGACGTCGCAGCTTATCGCGCAACTTGGCGCCGTCACGACGTTCGAGGCGTTGACTTAGGAGCAGCTTTTGGGGTGCGAACGTCGCTTGCGAGAACACTGGCGTTAACCGCGGATCGCGCTCGAAGACGGAGCTGGCTTGAGCGGCGGTCAGTTCGCCGCTCAGGCAGAGGCTGCTCAATCCCAATAGGCATTGTCTTTGCCACGAGCGGCGGTGATTTTTCATGTGCGGGCTCTTGCTGTCGCGTTTGAGTCTATCGATAGGGACGTTGTAGTTGACCTATTAATATACCGGTTTTACTTGCACGGCTACTTTAATTCGGCTGCCTGGGCGCCTGTCCATACGGGAGTGGTAGGCTCCCCCTTGGTAGCGGTATGAGACATTGTACCCAACTAGGCGCTCTTCGTACTCCGTTCGGCGCTGAGTTTCACAGACTTCGGTATCGCGCGCCACGCTCTTGTTACTGCTATTGCTATAGTTCCCCGCAATGCTGGCGCCAAGCAGGGCGCCTGCAACCGCACCGACCTTCTTGTTCTTATTGCTGTGGCCCACCTCATTACCGATAGCGCCGCCGATTAAGGTGCCGAGTATGGTCGGGGTGTAGGAGCTACTGCTGCTTACTGGTTCGTAAACGGTTTCAGTCCAGCAACTGCGCTCGGGTACGCGGTGGCTCACGGTTTTATAGATGGGGTCGACGTCGGTTACCTTGGCGTAGTCCGTGTGTTTTTGCGGCCCGCTGTGATGTTTGTTATGTGAGGCGCTGTATGGTGCTGCCTGCAGGGTACTGAGAGGTAGGCTGATCAGTAGAGATCCTATGAGGATGAGGGCGGGTTTCTTGTAGCGTTGTAACAGTTGCATGTCTTCTCTCCTTGAGGGCTGTTTGAGGCCTTAGTCGGTCACATCGATGATGGTGTTTTTCGACCTTAGGGTTAGACTACTCTCGCCTAACTGAACCCTGACTGAAGCGCTGAGTGATCAGTTGTGGGTTTTCGACCCCTAAGGACACCTTCCATATATGTCTACATTTCCGCTTTTCCCTCTGGCTGTGCCGTTGTTCCCCGAGCAAGTAATGTCTTTGCAAATATTTGAACCGCGCTATGTCAAATTGGTCAGTGAGAGTTTAAAGAAACAACAAGGCTTTGGTGTTGTGCAGATCCGTGAAGGGCGTGAGGTAGGCGGTGGCGCGCAAATTTTTCAGTTTGGTGTGGAGGCGAAAATCATTGATTTTGAGCAGCTGCCCAATGGTCTACTGGGGGTGCAGGTGCTTGGCTGCCGCAAGTTTGCCGTTACTGCGACCGAGCAGGGAGCCATGAAGCAACTTTTGGCAAAGGTGGCGTGGTTGGCCGATGAGGTGCCCATGCCAGTACCGGATGAATTTGATGGGTTGAGTCTACTGTTGGTTGACCTATTGTTGCACCCTGCCGTGAGTGCGTTACAGCTTCCAGCTTGTTTGGACGCTCGTCACTTGGGTTGGCAGTTATGTCAATTGCTGCCACTCAGTGCGCCAGACAAGGTCGCGCTCTTGTCATTGGCGGACCCTATTTTACGCCTGCATCAATTAGCCGAGCGCATTGAGCAACTCGGGCGAGAATAGTTGTCTGAAACTTAGCGTCGTCGCTTGGGTTTTCAGAGCGGCCATTGGCGGCCATTTTAATGGCTGACTGAGCTTTTCGAGCTTCTATCGTATTTAATTCAGCCTATCGCACGAACATCTGTGCAGAAAGTGGGTATGTCCTAACAGTTACGGGTATAATGCTCCGCTTTTTGCGGCTTAGGTACAGCTTGGCGCGCAGTGGGGTTTAATAGGCGCTCAATTGGCGAGTGGAGGCAGGTCATGGACATTCAGCAATATATGAACGAGGTGGGCCGTAACGCCCGCGCAGCGGCCCGCAAAGTGGCAGCGGCTACAACCGGTGTGAAAAACGCGGCGCTGCTGGCGATTGCTGAGGCACTGTTGGCCGATCGTACGAAATTGATCGCTGCGAATAAACTGGATATGCAGAAGGGCCGCGAGAGCGGTTTGGATGCGGCTTTACTCGAGCGTCTCGAACTGGATGACCAGCGTATCGACGCTATGGTCGAGGGACTGCGCCAAGTTGCTGCGTTGCCGGACCCTTGCGGGGCTATTACGGATATGAGTTATCGTCCAAGCGGTATTCAGGTGGGAAAAATGCGAGTGCCGCTGGGTGTCATAGGCATAATTTATGAGTCACGCCCTAACGTCACTATTGATGCGGCGAGCCTGTGCTTGAAGTCTGGCAACGCGACTATTTTACGCGGCGGTTCGGAGGCTATTAAATCCAATCAAGCCATTGCTCAGTGCGTGCGTCATGGCTTAAAGGCCGTTGGTTTACCTGAAACTGCAGTCCAGGTTATCGAAACTACGGACAGGGCCGCCGTGGGTGAGCTGATCACTATGAGTGAATATGTCGATGTGATTGTGCCGCGCGGAGGCAAGGGCTTGATTGAGCGTGTCAGCCGCGATGCCCGCGTAGCGGTTATCAAGCACCTCGACGGAATCTGCCATGTTTACATTGATGATAAAGCTGATCTAGATAAGGCCTTTGACGTAGCTCTGAACGCTAAGACCCACCGTTACGGTGTGTGCAATGCGATGGAAACGCTGTTAGTGCATGAAAAGGTTGCCACTACTATTTTACCGCGCCTTGCTGCTGCTTATACGGAGAAGGGTGTTGAGCTACGTGGCTGTGCTCAAACTCGCGCGGCTCTGCAAGGCAGTGATTTTAACGTGATTGCGGCGACCGAGGAGGATTGGGCTACGGAATACCTCGCTCCGGTACTGTCGATTCGGGTGGTTGCCGGTATGGATGCTGCCATGGCGCACATTGCCGAATACAGCTCGCAGCACACCGAGTCTATCGTCACCGAAGATTACACGCGCTCGCGCCGCTTTATTACCGAGGTGGACTCCAGCTCGGTAATGGTCAATACCTCGACGCGTTTTGCCGACGGTTTTGAGTACGGACTGGGGGCTGAGATTGGTATATCGACCGATAAAATTCACGCCCGTGGGCCGGTTGGCCTTGATGGGCTGACCTCTCAGAAGTGGATTGTATTGGGCGACGGGCATATTCGTCAGTAGCCTTGTGGCTGATGTTCGTACTATGAAAAAAATCGGCTTGTTAGGCGGCACGTTTGACCCCATTCATTTGGGGCACATTCGTATGGCGCAGGAGTTTAAGGCGCAGTTGGGGCTCGATGAAATGCGCCTGTTGCCCTGTCATCTGCCGCCTCATAAAGCGATCCCCGCCCGCACGAGTGCGCAGCGTTTGGCTATGGTGCAGTTGGCGCTAAAAACGACGCCAGAACTGCAGGTAGATGCCCGCGAACTGTCGCGAGAGCAGGCCTCTTACACAATTGATACCTTGGTGGAGCTGCGCCGAGAGCAGGGCACTGGAGTTGCTCTGTGTTGGTGTGTTGGGATGGACTCACTGGTGAGCTTAAACCGCTGGCACCGCTGGCGAGAGTTACTTGACTACGCGCACCTTGTTGTCGCTACGCGACCGGGTTGGTCGCTGCCTACCAGCGGTGAAGTGGCTGGGTGGTTGGCTGCGCATAGGGTTGACGCACAGCAGCTTTCTGAGCGAGCAGCCGGGGGGGTTGTGGTCGCACCTCTGAGTTTGGTTGATGTCTCTTCCACACAGTTGCGTGAAGCGCTGGCTGGGCTGGGCGTCAAGGCTAATACAAATTGGCACGAGCAGTTGCCCGCTGGGGTCTATGATTACATTGAGCAACAGCAGCTCTACCGCTGATTAGATTGGCGATAGAGCAACACTTTATTAACAATGAGTATCGCCTTTGGGTGGGCTCAAAAATACACAGTTTGCATGTTTAAGGTTTGAATACGTATGTCTAATGAATTAAACCAGATGATTCTTGAATCTCTAGATGATCTGAAAGCTCAGGATGTGGTGACGCTGGATGTCAGGGAATTAACCGACGTGACAGACACGCTCATCATTGCGACCGGCACCTCTAATCGTCACGTTAAATCGCTGGCGCAAAACGCCGTTGACGATGCGAAGAATAAGGGCCAGCGCGCTATCGGTATTGAAGGTCAAGACGCTGGTGAGTGGGTGTTGGCTGACTTCGGTGACACCATTTTGCACGTAATGTTGCCCTCCGCACGCAGTAACTACGACCTTGAAAAGTTGTGGACTATTACGCCCGCTGGCCGTGAGGAAGGCTAAACCGTAAGGTTTGCTACGACATTATGCGTTTTAAAATGATTGCCGTGGGCACCAAGATGCCCGCGTGGGTTGAGACGGGTTTTCACGAATACGCTAAGCGCCTGCCTCGAGACTTCTCCCTCGAAGTCGTGGAGTTGCCAATGGGGCCGCGCGGTAAAAATGCGTCAATTGCCAAGGCGATCGCCAAGGAGGGCGAGCTAATGTTGGCAGCAATCCCCAAGGGCGACAAAGTGATTGCGCTGGATGTGCTTGGCAAGCCTTGGAGTACAGAAAAGTTGGCCGATAATCTTGCCAATTGGAGCATGGAATTCAGTAATTACAGCTTGCTGATTGGTGGCCCCGACGGGCTGGCGCCGGAGTGCTTGGCTCGAGCTGATGCGAAGTGGTCCATGTCGGCTCTAACCCTGCCCCACCCCTTGGTGCGCATCGTCTTGGCTGAGCAGTTATACCGAGCTTGGACCTTGTTGAATAACCACCCCTACCATAAATAGTACAGGCCAACGCGTCGGCTTTTATCGGCGCGGATAAAGGCTTTCCCTTGAGCGGCTTTAGCTGCGCTTATTTTCTGTAAAAAACACCGTATTGATAGGCCTTACGCTTGTTTCCAGAGGGGCAAACGTGATTACATGAGAAGTGTGCAGCAGACGGAGCCGCGCAGGCTCGGATATGTCTGTTCGCTGTGTTGTCGGATGGGCTGCTCATCCGACAAATGTTTACTGTGTGAATTTAGCGAAAACGATCAGCTGTTCAAATAATTATAAAAACTGTGTGACTGGATCCCTAGTGTATCCTTTTATCAAATTCCTAGCATCGAGCCGGCATGTCGGAACCGCAGCACCTTAAAGATCACTA
>Ga0105359_10001456_pt1 | contig 19939 bp, 18 predicted proteins | sample GOMGulsemesocosm_6_FD_83659 | JGI IMG/M metagenome (GOLD analysis project Ga0105359, IMG submission 83659) | Methane-oxidizing microbial communities from mesocosms in the Gulf of Mexico - GOM8C Gulf of Mexico | ecosystem: Environmental > Aquatic > Marine > Cold seeps | place: Gulf of Mexico...
ACTTAAAGGGTGATTTTGATGAAGTGATTCTAGCAACCGGAATAAAACCTAGAATGCCATCAATAAAAGGAATAGAACATAAGAAAGTGTTGAATTATATTGATGTCTTAAAACATAAAAAACCTGTTGGGAAAAGAGTTGCAGTAATTGGGGCTGGAGGAATTGGATTTGATGTTTCTGAATATTTAGCTCATGAAGGAGAGAGTACTTCTCAAAATATTGATGCTTGGTTAAAGGAATGGGGAATTGACAAAACCTTAACAGCCAGAAGTGGTATTGAGGGAATTAAAGCCGAAATAGAACCTTCTCCAAGAGAAATTTTTATGTTTAAACGCAGTAAAGGGAAATTTGGAGGAAAACTAGGGAAAACTACTGGATGGATTCATAGATCTACATTGAAGAAAAAGAATGTTCAATTCATTAATAGAGTAGAATATACAAAGATTGATGATCTTGGCTTGCACTATATTCAAAATGAAGAAGCTAAAACCTTAGAAGTTGATACGATTGTTATTTGTGCTGGTCAAAATCCACTAAAAGAACTTTTTGAGCCGTTGCAAAACAATGGAGTGAAGGTACACGTTATTGGTGGTGCAGATTATGCATCAGAATTAGATGCTAAAAGAGCCATAGATCAAGGAGCAAGACTTGCTGCTAGTTTGTAGAAAACTCAACAAAGACTTACTATTTTAATCCACAAATAATTACGATATTTGCCTTTCAACGATTAAAACGAAATGATTATGGCAATGAATAAAAATACCGTATTGGCTTGGGCAACTTTTATAATGATACTTGTTGGGCTGGGGCTAATCGCATTGGGTGCTTTTAGATATAGAGAAGTTTCAGGTTGGGGTTTTGCAGCTGTTGGAATTGGCTTTTTTGCAATAGCTTGGGTATTTAATGCACTTAAAGGAAGAGTTTAATCTTCAAATTTTACTTACTAAATTAATTTACGATTATGTCAGACGATAAGAAAGTCATCTTTTCGATGAATAAGGTTTCGAAAACCTATCAAAGTACAAACAAACAAGTTTTAAAAGATATTTATTTAAGCTTCTTCTATGGAGCAAAAATCGGAATCCTTGGTTTAAACGGTTCTGGTAAATCAACCTTATTAAAAATTATAGCTGGAACAGAGACCAATTTTCAAGGAGATGTTACTTTTTCAGATGGATACAAAGTTGGTTATTTAGAACAAGAACCAAAATTAGATGACGATAAAACCGTTATTGAAATTGTAAGAGAAGGTGTTGCTGAAACTGTTGCAATTTTGGAAGAATACAATAAAATCAACGATATGTTTGGTTTAGAAGAAGTGTATTCTGATGCAGATAAGATGGACAAATTGATGGCGAAACAAGCAGAGCTTCAAGATCAAATTGATGCCTCTAATGCTTGGGAATTGGATACGAAGTTAGAAATAGCTATGGATGCTTTGAGAACTCCAGATGGTGATACTCCAATTAAAAACTTATCTGGTGGAGAAAGAAGAAGAGTTGCTTTGTGTAGATTGCTATTACAAGAACCAGAAATTTTATTATTAGATGAGCCTACCAATCACTTAGATGCAGAATCAGTACATTGGCTAGAACATCATTTGGCACAATATAAAGGAACGGTAATCGCCGTAACACACGATAGATACTTTTTAGATAATGTTGCTGGTTGGATTTTAGAATTAGATAGAGGTGAAGGAATTCCTTGGAAAGGAAATTATTCTTCTTGGTTGGATCAAAAATCAAAACGTTTAGCACAAGAAAGTAAAACAGCTTCTAAGAGACAGAAAACATTAGAACGTGAGTTGGAATGGGTTCGTCAAGGAGCAAAAGGCCGTCAAACAAAGCAAAAAGCTCGTTTAAAGAGTTATGATAAGTTGATGAGTCAAGATCAAAAGCAATTGGATGATAAATTAGAAATTTACATTCCGAACGGACCTCGTTTAGGAACAAACGTAATAGAAGCATCAGGGGTTTCTAAAGCTTTTGGAGATAAATTATTATATGATAATTTAGAATTTAATTTACCACAAGCAGGAATTGTTGGAATTATTGGGCCAAATGGTGCTGGTAAGACGACTATTTTTAAAATGATTATGGGTGAAGAGAATCCGGATGCAGGAAGTTTTAAAGTTGGTGAAACAGCAAAGATTGCATATGTAGATCAAGCGCATTCTAATATAGACCCAGATAAATCTATTTGGTCTAACTTTTCTGATGACCAAGAATTGGTTACAATGGGAGGAAAGCAAGTAAACTCTCGTGCATATTTAAGTCGATTTAATTTTGCAGGAAGTGAGCAAAATAAAAAAGTTTCAACCCTTTCTGGAGGTGAAAGAAATAGACTGCATTTAGCAATGACTCTAAAAGAAGAGGGGAATGTACTTTTATTAGATGAACCAACAAATGATTTAGATGTGAATACATTAAGAGCTTTAGAAGAAGGTCTAGAAAACTTTGCAGGTTGTGCAGTGGTAATTAGTCACGATAGATGGTTTTTAGATAGAGTTTGTACACATATTTTAGCTTTTGAAGGTAATAGTGAAGTGTATTTCTTTGAAGGCAGTTTTAGTGATTATGAAGAGAATAAAAAGAAACGTTTAGGTGGAGACTTGATGCCAAAACGTATTAAGTATCGAAAATTGATTAGATAATTAACAGTATCATAAAAAAAACCCGCTTTTAGCGGGTTTTTTTATTGCAAAAGGTTTTTACCCTCTCCTTTTCTCATTTCTTTTAGTAGAACTTCTTCTTATAGTTTCTTTTTTTATTTTTGTTCTTTTATAAGGAGTAGTTTTTTTACTTGTCGTTGTTTTTCTCCTTTTTACAACTTTTTTAGGTACAGCTTTCCTTTTAGTCGTATTATAATTATTTCTACGAGTGTTTACTCCAGATTTACCTCTATTAGAATATACTTTCCTTTTGTTGTTATTGTAATTTTTTCTAGGTTTAACTCCAGCTTTTCTTCTTTTTATAATCTTACCTCGTTTACCAACTTTTCCATTAGGTCTTACTTTATAGTAATAATAGTATTTATCTTCTCTATATTTTCTATAATTATTTTTAAAGTTATGGTTGTAAAAATAACGATCATTATAGTTGAATATTGAACCTAAGTTTAGAGAAAAGTAAATGTCAGAATCATAATAGTTTCTATGTACATTTCCATAAAAATATGGATCACCCCAACTATTATAAGAAACTTTTAAATCACCAACTCTTCTAAGCAATCCTCTATTATAATAGATTCTAACATTGCCAATTCGTGTAACATTTCCCTTATAATCGTAACGAATATAGTTGCTTCCTATACGTCTAATTCGCCCTTTATAATCTCTATCAATTCTTACATTATTTTGGTTATATCTTCTGTCATTATAATAATCTCGGTTTCTAGCTTGAGTATTGAATTCAAAATCTCCATTTAAGAATATATGAAACTGAACACCTTTTTCAATAAATGTAACTGCATCATCAGAACGAGTGTTAATTGTAGTTTTTGTGTTAATGTCATTTGCAATTACAGAGGTAAAAGACATTATTCCTAACAATAATAGTAGTGCTTTTTTCATAATTTCTAGTTTTAAATTCTGCTTACTCTATACGGTTTTCAGCTTCCACGTTAAAACAGAAATTTCAAAGAGCGTGCCAAAAATTAAAATCTAGTTATTGATTAGATTCTATTTGTTGTTTCATTGAGTTTAAGTTATTGGTGTTTAACTTGTTAGTGTGATGTTTGGTAGTGGTCTATTTCTAAGAAGAATTATTGTCTTTTGTGAAAAATAATTAGGAATAGAATTGAAGAGGTGAATTTAGCTTAGTGTTCACAACTCCAAAAAAAACATATTGAGTAATTAATCCTTGCTTAATCGAGCAATGTTTTTAGTGTATTTTTTTAATTCATTTACATCTTTTAGTAAGCCAATTGTTGAGCTATATGGGACTTGGTTTTTGTCGTGGTTGATTCTAGCTATTTTATACAATTGTTTCCAGTGTATTCTTATTTCTTTTAAGGCTTTTAAGTAGTTTGTATGATTAGCATCATAAATATGAGTTGGTTCGGCTAAAATCCCATTTAGTTCTAGAATTTTAAAATTACCGTTTTCTAAGTCCTTAAAAGAATTGTATTTCACATCTAATCTTCCATAAAACCACCCATCTACTTGTTTGTTTAAACAATTCAACATTTCTTCCAACTTACAAGATACGAGATGGTTTCCATTGATAAATTGTGTTCCTTTGGAGTGATTTCCTATGTCAGAGAGTTTTATTCTTTTGTCTTTTGCAATAACGGTGTCAAAAGGAAAAGGTAGTTTTTTTTGAATTAAAGGGTAGTAATTTTTTGCTCTTTTACAAGATAGAATTAACTGTTCTAGCGTTTTTTCACCATCACCAATAACATGTAAAAACTTTTTAAGTGTTATAGATGTGATTTTCCCTTTATTTTCTCCAGGAAAGCGATGATAAAAAATTCCACATTCATTTTCTTCTGTCAAAAACTCTTGGATAAGAATATCAATAGGATATTTTTCTAAATACGACTTGAGTTCATCTTCACAAGCTATTTTTTGAACTAGTAAACCTCTAAAACCAATATCTGGTTTTGCTATTAAAGGAAAACAAATAGTTGCTTTTTTTACATTTGTTAGTGTGCTATTAATATCTGAATCTGCTTTATGAAAAATAGTTATTGGTAAATACTGCTTCGGTAGAAGTTGCATGGTTTTATACTTGGATTCCGTACCTATTCCTGAGTTTTCTATAGAAGGGTTAACGGCAGTGTAGAAAACCAAATTCTTTGCCTTTACGGCGTGATATAAAGCATAGGGGATATTGGGTATGTAAAACATTGATGCTGGCCAATATTCCCAATTGAGTAGTTTATGTATGCTCTTTCGTGATTTCATTTTTACTTATTAAACAATCCGTCTAAAAGGGTTTTAAAAGTTTTAAAAGCTAGTATTAGTGTGCAAATTATTAATAAAATAGAGAATGCTAAAATGCTATAAGCAATAAGATCAGAAATTTCTGTTCTTTTAAAGGCTTTAAAAGCCATATTTAAAGAAATTGGAGAAAGAATTAACAAAAGCAATAAAACAGATAATTGTTTTATTGCTTTGCTTAATAAATTATGATTTACGCCCATTTTTATAATTTAAAATTGCTGTTCTAACATTTTTATGAGTTGCCAATAGTTTTGAGGCTACAGTATACTCAATTTGTAATTCTTTTACTAACATTTTTATACCTCTATCTACTAGTTTGTCATTAGATAATTGCATGTCTACCATTTTATTTCCTTTTACTTTTCCAAGTAAAACCATGGTTGATGTAGTTAACATATTCAGAACCATTTTTTGAGCAGTTCCAGCTTTCATTCTTGAGCTTCCTGTTACAAATTCTGGACCAACAACTACTTCTATTGGAAACTTAGAAACTTGAGATAACGGACTATTTTGATTGCATGTAATACATCCTGTAGCAATATTATTTTGATTGCATTTCTCTAGGGTAGCTATTACATATGGAGTAGTACCAGAAGCTGCAATTCCTATAACAATGTCTTTTTTAGAGATTTGATGCTCTTTCAAATCTAACCAACCTTGAGTAGTAGAGTCTTCAGCATTTTCTACGGCTTTTCTAATGGCTATGTCTCCACCAGCGATTAAACCAACAACCAATTCATGTGGTACGCCAAATGTTGGTGGACATTCTGAGGCATCTAATATTCCTAACCTTCCACTAGTTCCGGCGCCAATATAAAACAATCGACCACCATTTTGCAATTTTTTTACAATTTGATGTGTTAAAGTTGTAATCTGTGGTAAAGATTTTTCTACAGCATAAGCCACCGTTTTATCTTCACTATTAATATTAGTTAATAGTTCAGTTAGGTTCATTTGTTCTAAATGATTGTAATTAGAATCTTGTTCAGTTGTTTTTATAAAACTCATGTATCAAAAATAACTAAAAAAGGCGATGTAAAATTTACATCGCCTTTAAATATTTTACTGTTTTTTCTTAAAGTGAATCTAAGATTGCATTAAATGTTTTACTAGGTCTCATTTCTTTTTCGGTTATTTCTTCATTTGGATTGTAATATCCACCAATATTTAATGCAGAACCTTGAGCTAAATTTAACTCACTTACAATAGTGTTTTCGTTAGCCTCAAGTTCTTGTGCAATGGTTGTAAAACGTTGTTTTAATACGGTGTTTCTATCTTGGTTAGCCAATGCTTCAGCCCACTATGTAGCTAAGTAAAAATGACTACCTCTGTTGTCTAATTCACCAACTTTACGAGAAGGAGATTTTTTATTATCTAAAAATTTATCAGTTGCTAGATCTAGCATTTCTGCTAAGACCAGAGCTTCATCATTCTTAGTTGTTTGTCCTAAATGCTCTAAAGAAACAGCTAATGCTAAAAACTCACCTAAAGAATCCCAACGTAAATGTCCTTCTTCTATAAATTGTTGTACATGTTTTGGAGCTGATCCACCGGCACCAGTTTCAAAAAGTCCACCACCATTCATTAGAGGAACAATAGATAACATTTTAGCAGAAGTTCCTAGTTCTAAAATCGGAAATAAATCTGTTAAATAGTCACGCAAAACATTTCCAGAAACAGAAATAGTATTTTTTCCTTCTTTTACTCTTTGCAAGGTGAATTTTGTTGCGTCAATCGGAGATAAAATCCGAATATCTAGCCCTTTAATGTTCTGGTTTGGTAAATATGCATTTACTTTTTTAATTACTTGAGTATCATGAGCTCTATTTTTATCTAACCAAAATATTGTAGGTTCACTAGTTGCTCGTGCTCTGTTTACGGCTAATTTAACCCAATCCTGAATTGGAGCATCTTTTACTTGGCACATTCTCCAAATATCTCCAGATTCAACAGTATGTTCAATTATAGTTTCTCCGTTAGAATTTACAACGTTTACAACACCATCTGATTTAATTTCAAAAGTTTTATCATGCGAACCGTATTCTTCTGCCTTTTGTGCCATCAATCCAACGTTAGGAACTGTTCCCATTGTTGTAGGATCAAAAGCTCCATTTTCTTTACAGAAATCAATAGTTGCTTCATAAATACCAGCGTAACTACTATCTGGGATTACTGCTTTGGTGTCTTGTTGTTTCCCGTCTTTATCCCACATCTGTCCAGAAGTTCTAATCATTGCTGGCATAGAAGCATCAATAATTACATCACTAGGTACATGTAAATTGGTAATTCCTTTATCAGAATTAACCATTGCAATAGCGGGGCCTTTTTGATATGCGGTTTCTATATCTGCTTCAATTTCAGTTTTTTTATCTGCTGGTAAGCTATTTAGTTTTTCTAAAAGATTTCCAAATCCATTATTTACATCTACACCAATTTGGTTAAAAGTATCGCTGTGTTTTTCAAACACATCTTTAAAGAAAGTACGAACTCCATGACCAAAAATAATTGGGTCTGAAACCTTCATCATTGTTGCTTTCATGTGTAATGAAAACAACACATCTTTTGCTTTCGCATCTGCAACTTGTGCTTCTAAGAAAGTTAATAATGATTTTTTACTTAGTATAGTAGCGTCAATAATTTCTCCAGCTAATAATGGAGTAGAAGCTTTTAAAATAGTGCTTTTTCCATTTGTGTCTACATGCTCAATTTTTACATCTGTTGCAGAAGCAATTGTTATAGATTTTTCATTATGAAAAAAGTCTCCTTCTGTCATAGTTGAAACATGAGATTTTGAACCTTTACTCCAAGCTCCCATTGAATGAGGATTCTTCTTCGCGTAATTTTTTACAGCTTTCGGAGCTCTTCTATCAGAATTACCTTCTCTTAAAACAGGATTTACTGCAGAGCCTTTAACTTTATCATAACTCGCTTTTATTGTTTTTTCTTCATCATTTTTAGGTGATTCAGGATAATCAGGGATTGCATAGCCTAATTCTTGTAATTCTTTAATTGCGGTGTGTAATTGTGGTACAGAAGCACTAATATTAGGTAATTTAATAATGTTTGCTTCTGGGGTTTTTGCTAAGTCCCCTAGTTCTGCTAAAGAATCATTTACTCTTTGGTCATCTTTTAAATACTCAGAAAGATTTGCTAAAATTCTTGCAGCTAAAGAAATGTCTTTAGTTTCAATTTCAATACCAGATGAAGTTGTAAATGCTTTTACTATTGGTAAAAAAGAATAGGTAGCTAAAGCAGGAGCTTCATCGGTTTTGGTGTAAATAATTTTAGCAGAGTTGCTCATGTTATTTGAGGTTTAGGAATTAAAAATTATGTCTTTAGTGATGTCTATTTAAGTGCAGCAAATTTAATAATTTAATACGAGAAAAAACATGAGAATATGGTAATAATGAATAGTTCTTTTTAAGAAATTCTCAATAGGAGTTGTTAAGTTTTGATGGAAAAATAAAAGCCATATCCAACAATTTCTTGTTTCGATATGGCTTCTTGAAATAACTTCTTTTAATCTTGTCAATATCTCTACCGACGCTTTACAAGTAGTAACTCTTTCGACTTACTATACCTCAATAAAAAATTAATTTCCATTATTTCGGTTTTGAATTGTCTAGCTCTATGTACACATGTTGTATACATTTTACCGTTGTTGACAACTCGCTGTGTTTTTCAACCCTAAATGAAAAGACTTCCACTTTCGCTTCTGTCTGAACTCTTGTTTGCTATCTTTTTACAGATACCTCTCTCCAGTTCTAAAAATGAATTAACATTGCTGTAACTCATTTTATTTCCGTCTTGAAAAACTATGATAAAGAACGTTACTTTATGTATTTTTCAAATAATAACACTTTTGTCTTGCGATAAAAGTCTTAATCACCCTTTTAATACATTTCAAATGTAAGAACCCAATTCAAAAAATAAAAATTTTTAACTACTTAGTAATTAACAAGATATGAACAGATTTTATTAACATTTGTTCATTAAAAAAGCGTTGTGAAAATTCACAACGCTTTTTAATATGTTTAATAAGGAAATTAAGATTAACCTCTTTTTTCAGTAATTCTAGCTTTCTTACCTGTAAGACCTCTAAAGTAAAAGATTCTAGCTCTTCTTACTTTACCTCTTTTGTTAATTTCAATTTTTTGGATAGAAGGTAAGTTCACAGGGAAAATACGTTCAACACCAACAGTTCCAGACATTTTTCTAATTGTAAAAGTTTCAGAAGAAGCAACACCTTTACGTTGTATTACTACACCTCTAAAGAACTGAGTTCTTACTTTTTCTCCTTCTCTAATTTCGTAAAAAACTGTGATTGTATCACCAGCAGAAAATTCTGGTAATTCATTTCTTGTTACAAATTCAGATTGTACAAATTTAATTAATTCTTCCATGATATTTATTTATGGTTTTCAAACACCAACTTTCACGATTCTCGTCAGAGGTTAATTTTGAGGTTGCAAATTTATGAAATATTTTAGTATAAAAAAGTATTCTAGTAATTATTTTTTATACTGATAATTAGCGCAGTAGTACACCCAAAATTTACGTACTTCTTTTCCATTTCTTTTAATAATGATAGGATCTAGTTCAGTTACCTTGTCAAAATAAGTTGTTATTTCTGGATGATTAAATGAATTCTTCTTCTCCTTGTTTTTAAAACGTGTGTCAGAATCTAAGAAAAGAGCATTCTTACCATTTAATATTGATAAATCATCACCGATATAATCAAAATGTAAAGCGCTAAGTCCAATAATATTTTGTGAATATATTTTCTCTTCTAAAAAGAAATTTAATGCTGCAGAGGTTTTGTAACTATCCGCAGCAAAGAGAAAGGTGTTGGTATATTTTTTTTGTAATATTTTAGTTTCATTAGCTAATTCTTTCCAACCAATCCAAGTGTCATCACTTTTAACAGGAGCTAAATAAAAGAGTATTTGAGCAGCAACCAGTACATGGAGTATTGTTGAAAAAATGACTTGTGCCTTTATTAGTTTTTTGCTGATAAACATACCTGCAATAATAATTCCTGAGATATATGAAGGCATCAACCAATTCATTTTTACCCAATACACTGGAGTTAGTGCAAAAAAACCAACAAAAGTAGGAATGAAAAATGCCAATAAAAATAATGTTTTTGCTTTCGGTACTTTAAATTTGAGCAATGCCCTTTTTATGTATTTGTAGGTGAATGTAATAAGTATACCAAAAAGGATTGGTATTAATAGTAGAAGTTGATGAGCGATTGCTCCAAAAAAGAAATTTGGAGAAATTTCAAATTTAGAAATTTTCCCAGTTCTACTTGAGCCTTGAAAAGCAAAAGAAGCAAAATCGTTTTGGTAATTCCACCACCAAACAGGAAAGGTTACCAATACAGAAATGAATAATGACAACCATAACCAAGGAGATAAAAACAGTTTTCTATATTGATTAGAAAAAGCCAAGAATATCAATAAACCAATTTGTAAAAGTAATGCGGTGTATTTACTGTCAAAAGACAACCCCATAAGGATTCCTGCAAAAATCCAATGCCATTTTTGTTGTTCAAAAATTGCTTTGTAAAGACTAATCAAACTCAATGTCCAGAATAATAATAGCGGAACATCTGGAGTTGAATTGAATGATAATATAGAAAAACACAACGTAGAGCTGATCAATACTAAAGCTCTTAAAGCCTTTGTTTTTGATAAGAAGTAGTTTGCTAATTTAAAAAAACTTAATAAAGTAAAAGAGGTAATAACAAAATCGGCAAGCTTAATTACAAAAACAGTTTTACCCAATACTTCTGTAAATCCACGTAAGATGTAGCCAATCATTCCGGGGTGATCAAAATAAGATAGCGATAAATTTTCTCCGTAAAAATGATAATATGCATCTTGTGGCATTAAACCCATAAAAGGTAATAATGAAAATCTAAAAATCTGAAATCCGAAAACAATTGCTAATGCTGGATGTTTTTTGATGAGGTTTTTTATTGTATTCAAAAAGAAAGTTTTAATTCTTGGTTTGTTTAGGTTCAGAAATTACTTAGAAAACCTTAAGAAGGTTCTTCTAATAAGTCTGGTCTAATTTGCTGTGTTCTTTCGTATGCTTTATTTGTTCTCCAAGCATCAATTTTTGGGAAATTTCCAGATAATAAGACTTCCGGAACTTTCATGCCATCATATTCTGCCGGACGAGTATATACTGGTGGAGATAATAAATTGTCTTGAAAAGAATCTGTTAATGCAGATTGCTCATCGCCTAAAACACCAGGGATTAATCTTACAACGGCATCGCATAAAATTGCAGCAGCTAATTCTCCTCCAGTTAAGACATAATCACCTATAGAAATTTCTTTGGTCACAAATTTATCCCGAACACGTTGGTCAACACCTTTGTAATGTCCGGTTAAAATAATGATGTTTTCTTTTAATGAAAGAGTGTTTGCTATAGACTGATTCAAAGTCTGTGCATCTGGTGTCATGTAAATGATTTCATCATAGGTACGCTCAGATTGTAGCTTAGAAATACATTTGTCTATCGGTTCAATCATCATCACCATTCCAGCTCCACCACCAAATTGCATATCGTCTAGCTTTTTGTAAGAGCCAATTCCGTAATCACGTAAATTGTGAAAGTGAATTTCAGTCAATCCTTTGTCAATAGCGCGTTTCATCATAGAGTGTTGAAAAGGGCTTTGTAATAATTCTGGAGAAAGAGTAATAATGTCTATACGCATGTGGCAAATGTACTATATTCTGTTATTTTATTTAGGATAAAATTATTTTTCAAAAAGTAAATATTCTGAGTATCTTAAGCCAGAAGCAATTAAGTTTTTCCGATCAATAGATTTTTTTTCAAAATTATCTAAAGTATTTCTATTCAGTTTTCTTCCTTTTATAAAAACAATTGCAGGTTTTTGTAAAGCTGATATATCTATTAATGGGTTTGAGTCTAGTAAAAGTAAATTGGCAAGTTTGTTAACTTCTATTGTTCCCATATTGTTCATTATTTTATGAGCTTTGGATGCATTTACTGTAGCGGTTTTTAAAACCTCGTAATTGCTAAGTCCTGCTTCTTTGTAGAAAGCTAATTCTTGATGTATTGATTTCCCTGGAACCGTAATTCCAATTCCGGCATCTGTGCTACAAACAATATTTACACCACGTTTATTTAGTTTTTGAATGATTTTAAGATGAAATTCGTGTTGGTTTTTTATCAAACTCACAATTGATGAATCTCTAGCTTTTGTGCTACTCCATCTTTCAAATTGTGCGTTTCCATCAACCATTTTAATTAAAGGATTCATCATCTTAACCAAATCAGACTCTAAGATGTTATCATCTGTAAGCATTTTGTAAATGTTGTGATACACGATTAAAGTTGGACTTAATGAGGTGCCTGGTGACGCTGTATACATTTCAATTACTTCTTTTAGCTTGATGGAGTCAAGTTTGTAATTTAAAGGTTGCTGAACAATGTCTTCTGCATGCTCAATTGTTTTTATTTGAGGGTTAAAATGATAGTTGTATGCTACTTTTGGAGTTGGATGCGCAATAATATCCATGTCAGAAATACGAGATTGTTCAATAATTGCGTCAAACAAATCTTGGGTCATTCCATAATAGGTTTTAATAAAATCGAAGCCACGTTCTTTATAGGAAATTATTTTTTCTTTGGCATCTTTAACACTTGTAACTTGGATATTGTCATCTCCAAAATATGCTGCTCCAGTAAGTTTTGGACTAGTAGTGAAAAATACAGGAGAAAGAATTTCTTCGTTGTTTATTTGCTTTTTCAAACGTAAATGCATTGGTATTCCCCATAAGTTCCTTACACCAGTAACTCCGCTAGAAAGATATAAACCAAGTTCATATTTGTCCCAGACATGTACGTGCATGTCAATTAAACCTGGAGTAAGATATTTGTTTTCTGCATCAAAAATTCTGATATCTTTTATATTAATAGTATCTGCAATGTTTTTAATAATCCCATTTTCTATATGTACCATTTTATCAACCAAAACAGTGTCTTGAGTCATAGGGATAACATTTGCGTTGATAATTAGATAATTATTATGTTCTGCATTTTTAGTGTTTTTAATTTTTAAGTAGCTTGTGTTGCTTGCGTCAATCCATAAGATAATAAGCGCAAAAAGCAGCAGTAGCCCTAAAAAAGCAGCAATAAATTTTAGAATTCTTTTTAGTATTTTCATTTGAAAAATAGTTTATTTTTTTTATGTCTAGCTTTTATAGATAAACAGTCAGCTAAAATAGAAAAAAAAGAAACTACCAGTTTTAGTTGATAGCTTATCTATATATAAGTTTGTTTTTCTGTTATTTTAGTAATTCATCTAATTTTGAAAATGAAGCTTCTGAATCGCCTAAATAGCGATGTAATATTTTTCCTTCAGGATCAATAATAAACTTGGTTGGAAAACCTGAAACATTAAATTTTAACACTAAGTTATCTGTGTTTTTCCCAGATAATACTTGCTTCCAATCATATCCGTTTTTTGTAATAAAATCTTTAATTTTCTCTTTGGTATCTCCACTATTAATTCCAAGTACGGTTAGCTTGTTAGCATATTTGTTAGCGTATTTTTTTACGGTTGGCATTTCTGCAACACACGGTCCACACCAAATTCCCCAAAAATCAATTAATACATATTTACCGCGCAAAGAACTAAAAGTAAAATCTTTTGCATCTAAGGTTTTGTTAGTCGTAAAATCAGGAACAATATTGCCAATCATGGTAGATTCAATTCCTTTAATTCTAGAAGCCACTTCTTTGTAATGTGTATTCTCGGCTAAATTGGCGTCAAAAGCTTTAAAAGCAACTATTGCATCTTTGTTAGAAAGCTGTCTACGTAACATCATATCAGATAAATACCAAACGGCAGCCTCTGAAGTTGAATTTGTCATTATAAATTCCTTTTTTAAGCTGACAACTTCTTCATTTAATTGCTTGATGGAATCGTTAATAACACCTACTCTTGTATCGTCTTTCTCTAATTTATTTTTCTTTAGTAAGAAATTTACAGAAGCATTCATAATTGGAAATACTTTACTGTTAATTTTGGCTAAATCATCATTTGCTTTTGTTCCTGACGGATAGGCATTGATAAAATCTGTAATATCACCTTTAAATACAATATGATCACCTGGTTTTGCTAAAAAAGCAAATTGTGAAGATTTTGCAGGGAAATATCCTCTACCAGATCTTTTGATTGTACGTTCTACATTTGGCCAGAAAATAATATGCTCTGCTTTGCTAATTTTTGCTGTATATGTGAACGTTCCGTTTTTTACAAAAATAGAATCAGAACTCCTTTTTCCGTTTGCATCACGTATACTTCTAGTCATGAATTCTGTATCCAATCCTTTAATAGTTCCACTAACTGTAAATGAATCTGCAGGTACTTTGGGTTCTTGATTACAGGAAATCAGCAAGGCTAGAGCCAGTGTGAAAAGACTACTTTTTAAAATGTTTTTTTGTGCCATTAGGTTTGATGTTCGGTTTGTCTTTCTGTTGTGGTTTTTCTCCTTTAGCCGGCATTGGTCCACGAAGATGGATAACCAATCCGTTTAAAAAATTTCGTAAAAACTGATCGCCACATTCCATGTACTTTGGATGCTCTTCATTTCTAAAGATTGCACCTAACTCTCCTTTTGTAACTTTTAAATCTACCAATGCGCAGATTTCAATAATATCTGTGTCGCGAAACTTATGTGCTACACGTAATTTTTTAAAAATATCGTTGTTTGTTAATCCCATGTGGCAAATGTACGAGTTTTAAAAGATGTAATTGGAAAAGAATTTTTGAATGTTTCGGGGTATAAAGGCTTGCTAGAAAAATGGATTGTAAGTATTTGTACTGCACAAAAGGTGCACTATAAAAATACAAGATGTCTTAAGACCATTAATATTGGGTTAGGATCTACTGTGGTTGTCTTGTTGTCAATTGCTGGAGCAAATATTTTTTCACCTTTAGAAGGTGATGATTCAGCTTTGAGGGTAGCAGCTGGAGTTATAAATTTATTGGCTGGAGTATTGGCTTCGTTGCAAGCTTTTCTTAATCTAGAAAAAAATCTGGGTAACATTTAACAGCAGCAAAAAATAACAACTCTCAAAAGAGAGATAGAAGAAGCGAAAAATGTGATTGCTAACGAGCCAGAATGGAATGGAAGGAAATTATTCTTGAAGCACCAATAGGATGTGAAAGTGTTTTTAGAAAAATGAAGGGTGAAGAAAAGAAGAATAAAGTGGTGGATGTAAAGAGAGAGGTTTCTTAAAAAAAAATAAGAATCAAGCCAGATAAAGGGTTAGTCAACCATTTTGAAAATAGCCCATGCATATACCGCAAAACGTAAGAAACGAAACAAGCCAAATAGTACCACACCTTTAAAAGGGTATTTAATCATTCCGGCTGTTAAACAAGTAATCGAAAACGGAATCGGTAATAATGCGCCCACAACAATTAAAAACCCGCCCCATTTACTGGTGTTTTTTAATTGCTTTTCCATTTTAACTTCTAGGAAATTCTTTACACTTTTAATTCTCAGTGTGGCTTTTCCAATAAAAAAAGTAATCAAACCACCTGTGTAAGATAAGGTTGCTAAGATGGCTAAAGTTACCACAGGATCGCTAGTTTTTTTAGACCAGGCAATAAAAATTTCTGGAGGAATGATGCCTAAAAGCGTTTCAGAAATAAAGAAAACGATTAAAACACCAACTGTAGAAAAAGTTTCGGTCATTGCATGTAAACCATCATTGATGTTGTACACATAGTTATTGAACAAAATGATTGCTACCACTACCAATACGATTGGTAGAATTGATTTACGTAAGCTCTTGCCAATAAACTTGTAGAAACCAGTATAAGAATAGTACTGATGCAGTAATTTGGTTTTAGATTTTTTTCTCTTTTTCTTTTGTTTACTCATTTGCCTAATGTTCTTTCCTTTTTTAGCAACAGCAAATATATGCTTTTGTCAGTTTTGGAACTAACAAAAGACAGAGTTTTAACGAAAAGTTATAGCTTGGCAATTGCAGCTTCAGCGCATCGCTCCCCGTCCATTGCTGCAGAAATAATTCCGCCAGCATAACCACCACCTTCTCCACAAGGAAATAATCCTTCTATCTCAGGGTGCTCTAAATTGTCTTTTCTTGGAATGTTTACTGGTGATGAGGTTCTTGATTCTACACCAATTATATTTGCTTCAGAAGTATAATATCCGTGCATTTTTTGTCCGAATGCTTCAAAACCTTTACGTAATCTTCCTCCAATAATTTTGGGCAGTAATGAGTGTAGTGGTGCAGATTTTAATCCTGGTTGATAGGATGTTGAATTTAAGTCTACAGATAAATTTCCTTCTACAAAATCAGTTAAACGTTGTGCTGGTGCAACTTGGCTTCTTCCGCCAGAAGTAAAAGCTAAACGCTCTAAATCTTTTTGAAATTCCAACCCTTTTAAAGGACCAAATTTTTCATATTTAGCAAAATCTTTGTCGATGTTTAATTCAACAACAATTCCAGAATTTGCATATAAATTATTTCGTCTACTTGGCGACATTCCATTGACTACGATTTCTCCATTTGCAGTTGCTGCCGGAACGATAAATCCACCAGGACACATACAGAAAGAATATACACCACGCTCTTTAACTTGTTCTACTAAACTATATGCAGCTGCAGGTAATAACTCATCACGTTTTCCTTCGCAATGATATTGAATAGAATCAATGATATGTTGCGGGTGTTCTACACGAACGCCCATTGCAAATGATTTTGCTTTTAACGCAATTTCTTTTTTGTGTAGCAATTCGTATATATCCCTTGCCGAATGTCCTGTTGCTAAAATCACTGAGTTTGCAGTCATTTCAGTACCGTTTTGTAATTGTATGGCTTGAATTTTATTATTCTTGATAACAAAATCTGTAACTCGAGTTTCAAAATGGATTTCTCCACCGTGATTTAAAATGTTTTCGCGAATATTTTGAATGATTTTCGGTAATTTATTAGTTCCAATATGTGGATGTGCATCAATTAAAATTTGCTCTGTTGCCCCGTGAAAAACTAAGTTTTCAAAAATCCTACGTACATCGCCACGTTTTAAACTTCTAGTATAGAGTTTCCCGTCAGAATAAGTTCCTGCACCACCTTCTCCAAAACAGTAATTAGAATCTTCATTTACAAAATGATCTTGATTGATGGCTTTTAAATCTCTACGTCTGTCTTGTACATTTTTTCCACGTTCTAAAACCACAGGTTTAAAACCTAATTCTATACAGCGTAATGCAGCATACATTCCTGCTGGGCCAAAACCAATAATATGCACTTCTTTGGCAGTAGAAACATCTTTGTATTTGAACTGATAATCAGACGTGTCTGGTACGGGTTCATTAATATACACAGCAACTTTATAATTAAAAACGATGTCTTTTTTACGAGCATCAATAGATTTTCGTAAAACCTTTATACCGTTAATGGTGTTAGGATGAATGCTTAAATGCCTAGCAGATTTTTTAAGTAGAACGTTTTCTTTTTTTTCATCTGCCAATTGTACACGAAGTTGTATCTCTTTTACCATGTGGCAAAAATAGTTAAATTAATGTTGTGAAATTGAGTTGAGTATTTTGAAATTTGTAAAAATAAAAAAGCCCACAATTGCGGGCTTTCCTTTAGTTCATGTTTTTGATTTTATCATTCTCTCTGAATAATTACTTTCTTGGTACTAGTTTTCTCTTTGCTAATAATCTTTAATAAATAAATTCCATTTGGAAGGTTGCTTTTATTCATTTGAATATCTCTAGAGAATTTATCACCTTTTATAGATTTTTGTTCTACTATTTTACCAGTAATATCTAATAAGTATAATTCAGTATCTTCTTTAATGTTGCTTATTTTTACTTGAAAAGTACCTCTTGAAGGGTTTGGATAGACAACTACATCTTTAATTTCTAATTCTGTTGGAATATCTGGATTTTGAAAGATAGATGCTAGAGCAGTTTCTCCAATTGTTCTTCTAACAACAGTGGTGTTTCCTGATGGGTCTACGGCTGTAACAATTAATACAAGTGAGCAACCATCAACACTATAAATTTTACCATTTTTAATTTTCATTTTAAATGACTTCTTATGGTTGTGTCCTTTATGATCTCCATGATGATTGTGTCCTTTATGATGTTTAGTGTGGTGTTTATGGTGTTTTTTATTTTCTTTAAATTTTATAAGATCTCCACTGTCAACCTTAAATCCACCATTAAGCATAATAGAATCATATAGAGCTTGTGGGTTTGCAGATTTAATTTCGATTTTATTTTTCTTAAAGTCGATTTTAACCTCCTCATTCACTTTTTTAGCTTTATGTTTCCCGTGCTTGTCATCATCCTTGTCATTATGATCACATTTATGATTGTGTTTGTGACCGTGGTCATGGTGCTTGTGATGATTGCTTCCTTTTTTAGATTTGTGTTTTCCTTTTTTATCATCATCTCGCTGATTATGATCACAATTATGATCATGTTTATGACCATGTTCATGGTGTTCGTGGTAATTGTGTCCAATAGTTTTTAAAACAATTTTAGGGTCTAAAAGTGTAGGAACTTCAATTACACCAGTTACTTGAGAAACCGAACAAGCGTCTGTAGATGAGAAATTAGTTATAAACTCGTGTTTTTTTGCTTTTCCTTTATGATATCGTTGATCTATTGAAGCAATTATTACAGGAGCAGTTACATCAATAACATTTACAATTGCAGTTAAGTTACTAGAATTATTGTTGTTATCAACAGCTGTAAGTGTAACTGTGTTATCGCCTACATTTGTGCAATCAAAAGACGTTTTATCTAAAGATAAAGAAGCAATTCCACAAGCGTCATTTGATCCGTTATCTATATTAGAAGTATCAATTGAGCCATATCCATTTGCATCAAGTGTTAAGGTGAAATTTTGAGTAATAACTGTTGGAGGTACACTGTCTATAACTGTTACAGTTGCAGTGCCTGTTGCTGTATTTCCGTTTATGTCTTCTACTGTTAAAACAACAGTATTGTCACCAACTGTAGCACATTCAAAATTGGTAGTGTTTAAGCTAATGCTTTTAATACTACAGTTATCTGAAGAGCCATTGTTAATTTGTTCTGGAGTTATAGTCGCGGTCCCATTTGCATCAAGTTGAATACTAATATTTTGTGTATTAACAATTGGAACAATATTGTCTACAACTGTTACAATTGCGTTACCCGTAGCAGAATTACCGTAAACATCAGTCACTGTTAGTACTACGTTATTTGTACCAACATCTGAACAGCTAAAATCAGTCTTACTTAAACTATATGAGCTTATTGCACAATTATCTGTTGATCCATTGTTGATTTGTTCTGCAGTCACCGAAGAGGTTGTTCCTAAGGAAATACTAATGTTTTGAGTTATTACCGTTGGTGGTTTTTTGTCTCTAACAGTTACGTTAGCTGTTTCAGTTGCGTTATTTCCATTTACGTCTGTCACTGTAAGCGTAACTTCGTTTACTCCAACATTAGAACAATCAAAATTAGTTTTATCAATAGTCATTAAATCAATTCCACAATTGTCTGAAGAGTCATTGTTAATTTGAGAAGCAGTTAGTGAAACATTTCCGTTTTCATCAAGATTAATTATTATGTTTTTAGTGACAACTGTTGGTGCAATCTTATCTTCTACAGTTATTGTTGCTGTTGCTGTAGCTGTGTTTCCTTTTACATCTGTAACTGTTAGAGTTACAGTATTAACACCCATATTTGAACAATCAAACGAAATTACATCTAAAACCATTGTATCAATAGCGCAATTATCAGAAGATCCGTTGTTTACCTGTGCAGCTGTAATACTTACGGCTCCATTAGCATCTAATTGAACCGTCATATCTTGTGTTACTACTGTTGGTGGAATCTTATCCTCTACAGTAATATTTGCAGTTGCTGAAGAAGTATTTCCGTTAACATCAGTCACTGTAAGTGTTAC
>Ga0105359_10001460_pt1 | contig 19926 bp, 17 predicted proteins | sample GOMGulsemesocosm_6_FD_83659 | JGI IMG/M metagenome (GOLD analysis project Ga0105359, IMG submission 83659) | Methane-oxidizing microbial communities from mesocosms in the Gulf of Mexico - GOM8C Gulf of Mexico | ecosystem: Environmental > Aquatic > Marine > Cold seeps | place: Gulf of Mexico...
AATTTACCTATTCTAATTTGGATGTTATATTCTTATTTTAAAGATTTACCAAAAGATATTTTGGAATCAGCTAAATTAGATGGAGCAAGTTATTTTGAAGAAATAAGATATATCGTTTTACCTTTATCTTGGGGTGGAATCATGTCCAGTGCTTTACTTTCAATAATACTCTGTTGGAATGAAGCTTTTTGGTCAATAAACTTAACATCATCAGATGCAGCAACACTTGCTTCACTAATTGCTTCGTATTCAAGTCCTGAAGGTTTATTTTGGGCGAAATTATCAGCAATCTCAACCTTAGCAGTAGCACCTATCGTAATATTTGGATGGTTTTGTCAAAAACAATTGGTTCACGGATTAACGTTTGGAGCAGTGAAATAATGTATAGAAATAATCAAAGTAATAATAAATTAGAAGGAAAAAATAATGGGTGTTGAATTAAGAAATGTTAATAAAGAATATGATGGAACATTAATTATAAAAAATGCAAACTTAAAAATTAAAAATGGTGAGTTTGTTGTATTTGTAGGGCCAAGTGGCTGTGGAAAATCAACATTAATGCGATCAATTGCTGGTTTAGAAGAAATTACAAGTGGGGATATATTAATCAATGATGAAATAATTACAGATGCTCCTCCTGCAAAAAGAGGCGTTGCAATGGTATTTCAATCTTATGCTTTATATCCTCACATGAGCGTATATGATAATATGGCCTTTAGTTTAAAACTTGCAAAAGTAGATAAAGTTGAAATAGCAAACAAAATAAAGAAAACAGCAGAATCATTACAAATGACTGAATTATTAGATAGGTTGCCTAAAAATTTATCTGGGGGTCAAAGACAAAGAGTTGCTATAGGACGAGCAATAATAAGAGAACCAAAGGTATTTTTGTTTGATGAACCCTTATCAAATCTTGATGCTAATTTACGTGCAAATACCAGAATTGAAATTGCAAAATTACATAATTTATTAAAAACTACTATGTTGTATGTAACACATGATCAAGTAGAAGCAATGACTTTAGCTGATAAAATTGTAGTATTAAATAAAGGAATTATTATGCAAGTTGGATCTCCAGATGACTTGTATTTAAGACCAGATAACATGTTTGTTGCAGGCTTTATTGGAAGTCCAAAGATGAACTTTATTGAAATTAGTAAAAACATTGAAGCTAAGAATATACTTAAAAAATTGGATTCAACACAAAATGTTCGACATCTTGGGATAAGGTCAGAACATTTATTCTTAGTTAAAGAAGAAGAGTCTTTACTCTCTGGAATTGTAGATTTAGCAGAGAACTTGGGAGAGTATATACTTTATTATGTTCGACTTGAAGATGGTAATATTATAACAGTAAAATCAAATGATACAGATCACAAAAAAATCAATGATAACGTTTTTATGTCTTTTAATAATGAAAACCTTCATTTATTTGATGCATCGCAAAAAGCCATTAGATAATGAAACTAAATAAAGAGTTCTTAAAGAATACTCACTTTAATGCAAGTGATTATTCTTACTCTCAAAATGAATTAAGTGCAGGAATTGTTCATATTGGTGTTGGTAATTTTCACAGATCTCATCAAGGTTATTATCTTGATGCATTGTTTAACAAAAGAAAAAGTTTAGACTTTGGAATTGTTGGAGCAGGGCTTAGGTCTACTGATGAAGCAATGAGAAGTGATTTAAAATCACAAGATTTTTTAACAACAGTTATTTCAAGAGATGAAAATAATACAAATATAAGAGTATTACAATCTATGATTGATTTTGTTGAAATAAATAATCTGGCATTAATTGATACTTTATTAAAAGAAGAAATTAAGATTGTTTCTTTAACAATAACAGAAGCTGGATATTATATTGATTCAAATTCACAGTTTAATATTGAACACAAAGATATACAAGAAGATATTAATAATTTTAAGAATCCAAAAACTGTTTTTGGTGTACTATTATTAGCAATTAAACAAAGAGAAGAAAAAAAACTTCCTTCTTTTACGTTAATGTCTTGCGATAATATTTCTCACAATGGAGATATCTTAAAGAATATTATGTGTAAAATGGCAGAAAAGATTGATAAAAGCTTATTAGAATATATTCAAAACAATGTTGCCTTTCCAAATTCTATGGTTGATAGAATCACCCCTGTATTAAGTAAAAAAGATCAAAGTTTCATTCTTGACCATTATGGATATGAAGATAAACGACCCGTGTTTTGTGAACCCTTTATGCAATGGGTTTTAGAAGATAAATTTTCTAATTTAAGACCTAAGTTAGAAGAAGTAGGCGTTATTTTTGTGAAAGATATCTTACCCTATGAGTTAATGAAGCTAAGATTATTAAATGGATCTCATTCTTGTTTATCTTCAATTGCATCATTACTTAATATTACTTATGTTCATGAAGCCTTACAAAATGCTTGTGTAAGAAGGTTTTTAGATAATATAATGTTAAAAGAAGTGATTCCTTCTTTAAAAATTGATATAGATGTTAAATTAGAGGATTATTATACTTCCGTGATACAGCGTTTCTCTAATCCTTATATTGAAGATACCATTACAAGAATATGTATTGATAATTCAAGTAAATATCCTACTTTTGTAATTGAAAGTATTAAGGATGCCATTAAAAATGGTGTGAACTATGATGGTCTTGCAATGGTTTGTGCCTTATGGTGTAGGTATTGCATTGGGTATGATGAAGATAATATTAAACTTGATATTAATGATTCAAAAAAAGATGAATTAAAAGAAAAAGCATTGGCAGCTCAAACAAATCCAAAAGTTTTTTTATCAATAAAAGATGTTTTTGGTGATTTAGAAAAAAATGAAGAATTTGTTAATGTGTTTACATTAGCATTAAATAGTATTTACAAAATTGGTGTGCAAAACACTGTAGATAAATATAATAATTAATAAGAGGAAAAAAGATGATACTTTGTTGTGGAGAAGCTTTAATTGATATGATTCCAGGAAATACGGATGATAATCAAAAATCATATATTCCAAAAGTAGGAGGGGCAGTTTACAATACTGCCATTGCTTTAGGAAGAATGGAATGTAAACCTTTTTTTTTAGGTTCCATTTCCAAAGATGTATTTGGTGAAATGATACAAAATGATTTGAAAAAATCAAATGTGAATACTTCATTATGCACAATTAGTGATTATAATAGTACTTTTGCTTTTGCAACTATTAAAAATGGAACTACGACATATCTATTTATTGACGAAAACTCTGCAAATAGAAATATAAAATTAAAAAACTTAGAGCCAATAAAGGAAGAGATAACAAGTTTATACATTGGCGGAATTTTACTTACATCAGAACCCTGTGGCCAAGAGATTGAAGATTTTATATCGAAAGAAAGCCATAATAAAGCGGTATTTTTTGACCCAAATATAAGGCCTGAATTAATAAAAAATCGTGAAAAGTATATGGCACGATTTGAGAAAATTTTATCTCAAAGTGATATAATAAAAATATCTGAGGAAGATTTCGAATGGTTATACCCAAATAAAAGCATTGATGAAGTAAGTAAAGAATGGTTAGAAAATAATCTAAGTATTGTTGTTCTTACTAAAGGAAGTGAAGGTGCTTTTGTTAAAACAAATAATTTTGATGTTTCTTCTAAAGGGGAAAAAGTAGATGTTCTTGATACTATTGGAGCGGGAGATATTTTTAATGCTGCTTTTTTATGCTCATTACAGAATTCCAATGTTTTAAATAAAAATATACTTACTTCAATTGAGCCTCAAACACTAAAAAATGCCTTAAAATTTGCAAATAAAGTTGCAGGCATAAGTGTTCAACGTGTAGGAGCAAACTCTCCTAGCTTAGAAGAAATAAATTCCTATACGTCTTAAAATATCAAATACTAAGAGACAAAAGGAAATAAATGAATATTATAAATACAAAGAGTGACATTATAATATTTGAAGGACATGGAAACTTGTCTTTTATAAAATTTTTACCTGCTTTATATCATCTGTTTAATTAAAAACATTTAGCACTAAGTGATATAATGATATAATGATATAATGAATATGTACAAATAAAAGCATTGATGAAGTAAAAAAAAAGTGCCTAGAAAATAATATAAGTATAGTGTTTCTAACTAAAGGAAATAAGGGTGCTCTTATAAAAACAAATAAATTCTTATACGTTTTAAAATATTGAATACTAAGAAACAAAAGGAAATAAATGAATATTATAAATACAAACAGTGACATTATAATATTTGGAGGACATGGAGACTTGTCCTTTAGAAAACTCTTACCTGCTTTATATCATCTGTTTAATGAAAAATATTTAGATGATTTAAGTAGAATTATAATTGTTACGCGAAGAGATATTACTCACGAAGAAAATATTAAATTAATTAAATCAAAATTACAAGAGTTCATAAAAGACGATGCTTTTAGTCAAAGTGATTTTAAAGCTTTTCAAAAAATATTATTTATTGAAAAAGTAGATTTTGCTGATAATAGTACCTATTCAAATTTAAGTAAAACCTTGCAAAACTCTTCTAATACAAACCGAATTTCCTATCTTTCAACAGCCCCAGATTTTTTTGCTGATATTTGTAAAGCTTTAGATGAATGGAAGTTAATTACAAAAGACAGTAGAGTAGTATTAGAAAAACCCATTGGAAGAGATTTATTAAGTTCTCAAGCTCTTAATACAGAAGTACTTAAATATTTTTGTGAGCGACAAATATACAGAATTGATCATTACTTGGGAAAAGAAACCGTACAAAACATTCTAGCTTTACGTTTCTCAAACAGGTTTATCATGCCTTTATGGGATGCTTCAAATATTGACCATATACAAATTACTGTTGCAGAAAGCGTTGGAGTAGAAGGCAGATGGGGGTATTATGATCAATATTGTGCAATGAGAGATATGATTCAAAATCATTTAATGCAATTATTATGTTTAATAGCAATGGAGCCACCTTGTTCTTTAGATGCAGATAGTGTAAGAGATGAAAAAGTAAAAGTGCTTAAGTCATTAAGAGAAATTACTACTTCTGATATTTCTACACATACGGTAAGAGCACAATATAAAAAAGGTATTAGTGAAGGAAAAGCAGTTCCTGGATATTTAGAAGGAGAGGGAGTAGCTAATAGCAAAACAGAAACCTTTGCTGCAATTAAAGTAGATATTGATAATTGGCGTTGGAATGGTGTTCCTTTTTATATTAGAAGTGGAAAAAGAATGCAAAAGAGAAACTCTGAAATTGTTATTCAGTTTAAATCAGTACCTCATTCTATTTTTAAAAATAATGATGCTTCTATGCCTGCTAATAAGCTGGTTATTAGTTTACAACCAGAAGAAAGTATTAAACTTTCTTTATTAAACAAAGTGCCTGGGTTAAGTGATAGTATGAAAGTGCAAGAAGTGAATTTAGAACTAAATTCTCCTTTGGAAACAAAAAGAAAACATGAAGCTTATGAGCGTTTAATTTTAGATGTTATTCACGATAACCCAACTCTTTTTATGCGACTTGATGAAGTTGAAGCTGCTTGGAAATGGACGGATTCTATTATAAAAGCTTGGGAAAATGAGCTTAGTCCTATGAAGAGTTATGCAGCAGGCTCAAATGGTCCCAGTGCAGCCGTTCAATTAATAGCAAAAGATGCAAGGGCATGGAATGATGAATAAAATACATACATTTAAATCACAAAATGAACTTATTGAAAATTTGTCTTTAAAAATTATTAGAGCTTTAAGTCTAGCATTAGGGCAAAGGGATAGTGCTACTTTATTACTTTCAGGTGGAAGTACACCTAAGCCCTTATTTGAAAGATTAAGTACATTTAATATTGCTTGGAATAAAGTTAATATTGCTTTAGTAGATGAGAGATGGATTAAGGCAGACCATAAAGATTCCAATGCCCTTTTAGTTAAAACATATTTACTAAAAAACCATGCAAAAGAAGCAAATTTTGTTCCTATGTATCAAGAAAATACAAAAGCACAAGATTCTGAATATGTATGTTCCCAACTATACAAAAACAAACTCTTCCCTTTTGATGTTACTATTTTAGGTATGGGTGATGATGGGCATACTGCTTCTTTATTTCCAAACAATGTTAAATTAAAAGAAGCCTATGCTGAAAACAATGAACTTTTATGTGTACATATGAAACCAGATACTGCACCTTATGATCGCATGAGTTTAACAAGAAAAGCCATTCTTTCTTCTTCAAATGTTTATTTGCATTTTGAAGGTTCTAAAAAACAAGAAGTATTTAAAAAAGCATTAAAAGAAGAAGATATAACAATAACGCCTATTTCTTCAATTTTAAATCAAAATGAAAAAACAGTGGAGGTATTTACCTATGAATAAAACAATCTTAGAAATTACACAAAATATTATTGAACGTTCAAAAGAAAGTCGTTCAATTTATTTACAAAGAGTAGAAAAATCCAAAAAAAAAGGTGTGAGTAGAACAGCTTTAGGCTGTAGTAACCTAGCGCATGCAATTGCACCTATGAATGAAAAAGAAAAAGAATCTCTCATTGGTACGCAAAATGCTAATATAGCTATAGTAACGTCTTACAATGATATGTTATCTGCACATGAGCCTTATAGTGTATATCCTTCCCTTATAAAAAGAACACTTATGAACGAAGGTGCAACCGCTCAAGTTTCAGCAGGAGTCCCTGCTATGTGTGATGGGGTTACACAAGGACAAGAAGGAATGGAGTTAAGTTTGTTTAGCAGAGATAATATTGCAATGGGTACGGCTATTGGTTTATCTCATAATGTATATGATGGCGCTGTATTTTTAGGAATATGCGATAAGATTGTTCCTGGCTTATTAATTGGTGCTTTATCTTTTGGACATTTACCTGCAATTTTTATTCCAGCTGGTCCTATGACATCTGGTATCTCAAACAGTAAAAAGTCTCATGTACGTCAAGATTATGCAGCAGGAAAAGTAGATAAGAATACAATGTTAAAAGTTGAGTCTGCTTCTTATCACAGTAGTGGAACCTGTACTTTTTATGGAACAGCAAATTCTAATCAAATGTTATTAGAGATGATGGGGCTACAGTTACCTAATGCTTCTTTTGTTAACACCAATACACAATTAAGAGATGAATTAACCCAAGAAGCTTCTAAAAGAATCTTAGGCATGACTTGGGTAAAAGATAATTACACTTGTATCTCAGATATTATAGATGAGAGAAGTTTTGTAAATGCTATTGTTGGTCTTATGGCAACAGGTGGATCTTCAAATCATACTATACATATAATAGCAATGGCAAAAGCAGCTGGAATTGTTTTAAATTGGGATGATTTTGATGCTATTTCTAAGGTAACTCCTTTATTATGTAGACTGTATCCAAATGGAAGTGCTGATGTGAATCATTTTAGAGAAGCTGGTGGCATGAGTGTTATTATACATGAGCTTATTGAAGCTGGTTTGGTTTACGAAGATGTACAAACAGTAGTAGGAAAAGGCTTGAAAAACTATATCGTAGAACCTGCTTTAGAAAATAATACTCTAGTATTTAAAAAAGGACCTACCGTATCAAGAGATATTAATGTTGTTTCTTCTTATGCTAAACCTTTTAGTAAAGAGGGTGGATTAAAACTCTTAAAAGGAAATATTGGAAGATCTGTTATTAAAACATCTGCTTTAAGAGAAAATCATTTATATATAAAAGCACCAGCACTTGTATTTTCTTCTCAAGATGAATTACAAACTGCTTTTAAAAAAGGTCTCTTGGAAAAAGACTTTGTAGCAGTAGTTAAATATCAAGGTCCTAAATCAAATGGTATGCCTGAGCTTCATGGTTTACTTCCTGCTCTTGGATTGCTTCAAGATAAAGGCTTTAATGTAGCAATTGTAACAGATGGAAGAATGTCAGGAGCTTCTGGAAAAGTTCCTTCTGCAATTCATTTAGTAAATGAAGCAGCAAATGGCGGGGTTATTTCTTTTATCCGTGATGGGGATATTATTTGTCTAGATGTAATAAAGGGTGAATTAAATGTTGAGGTAACACAAGAAGACTTAGCTAAGAGAAAAGAAGAAGAAATTGATGTCTCTCATAATGTATATGGTTTTGGAAGAGATTTATTTTCAAGTGTTAGATATTGTGTAAGCAGTGCTGAAGAGGGTGCTTCTATTTTTGATTTACCTGGAAAAGAAAAAAGTTAGATGAGAATATTTTTAAAAAAAGTAATGCAGATATCTCCTATTGTACCTGTAATTGCAATAGAAGGTATCAAGGATGTTTTTTCTTTAGTAAAAGCTCTTCAAAAAGCAGAAAATAATATTAAGAACTAAGTGTGTAGTTAAAGAATTGAGCGTATAACTAAAAAACTTCCTTCTATGAATATAGGAGCAGAAACAGTACGTAATACTAAGGATGTAGAAGTAGCTATTGCACATGCTGTAGTTTTTATTTTTCACTTGCTATTAACGAAGAATTAATTAAAAGTACACAAGAATATGATATGACATTAATTCCAGGGCTTTTAAAATAAATAATATGAAAGACTTTTTAAATTTAAAAAATGTTTTATGCCTTTTTGAACACTGAATTGACGTAAGTATTTTAATTAAAAATAAAGAGTTTTATGAAATAACGAGGCTTTCAAAAGAAGCTTTACAAAAATTAGTATAAAGAGTTAAAATGAATGAAAAAAGAGATAAACTTTTTAATAAATTAAAACAACTAAAAGAACAAGTAGATGAAAGTACTATTAAAGAAATGTTCACCTTAAACCCAGAGCGGTTCAGTGAATTCAGTACTTCCTGTGATGATATGGTTCTTGATTATTCAAAAGTACATATTGATAAAGCAATTAAAAAAACACTAATTGAATTAGCTGAGGTATGTAAGTTAGAAGAAAAAAGAGAAGCAATGTATAGAGGGGATAGAATTAATATCACTGAAAACAGAGCTGTTTTACATATCGCTTTAAGGAATCAATCTAATAATCCTATCTATGTAGATGGGAAAGACATCATGCCTGATATTAATGAAAGTTTATCAAAAATGAAAACCTTCTCAGATGGTATTCGAAATGGCAGTATTTTATCTTCCTCTGGAAAAAAATTTAAAAATGTTGTTAATATTGGAATAGGAGGATCTCATTTAGGCCCTTCTATGGTCACAAAAGCCTTAAAACCATATCACGATGGTCCAACAATACATTTTGTATCTAATATAGATTCTTCTCATATTTTTGATGTATTAAACACACTTGACCAAGCAGATACTTTAATTCTTGTAGCTTCAAAAACTTTTGTTACTATTGAAACCATGACCAATGCAAAAACGGCATTAAAATGGATGATTGAAAGTGTGGGAGAAGAGGGTGCAAAAGAACATTTTGCTGCTATTTCAACTGCACATGAAAAAACAAAAGAATTTGGTATTAGAGATGATAGAGTTTTTGGATATTGGGATTGGGTTGGTGGACGATACTCAATTTGGAGTGCAATTGGCTTAGGAGTAATGATTGCCATTGGCATGAAAAACTTTAAAGAATTTTTAGAAGGTGCTTATGAAATGGATCAGCATTTTAAAAACACACCTTTAGATGAAAATATACCTGTGCTTCTTGCTTTAATTGGTATTTGGCATATTAATATTTGTGATTATTCTACGCGGGCTTTATTGCCTTATGATCAACGTTTAAGTTCTTTTCCTTCTTATATTCAACAGTTAGATATGGAAAGTAATGGAAAAAGCATTTCTTCCAATGGAGATAGTATTCATGTACGAACGGGTGCTGTTGTTTGGGGAGATGCAGGAACTAATTCGCAACACTCATTTTTTCAGTTATTGCATCAAGGCTCAGAAATTGTTCCTTGTGAATTTTTAGTAGCTGTTAATAAACATGAAAAAGACATGGATGAACATAACAATCTTCTACTTGCTAATTGCCTTGCACAAAGCCAAGCGTTGATGGCAGGAAGACGCTTAGATGAAGTAATTAAAGTTCTTAAAAAAAGAGGCGTTTCTCATGAAGAAGCCATACGATTAGCGCCTCACAGACAATTTAAAGGAAACAGACCTTCAACTACGTTAATGTATAAAAAATTGGATCCTAAAACACTTGGGAAAATTATTGCCTTATATGAACACAGAGTATTTGTAGAAGGTATTATTTGGGGTGTAGATTCTTTTGATCAATGGGGTGTTGAACTTGGAAAAGAACTCGCTACTGAAATGTTATCTTTAGTAGTAGGAGAAAAAGAGATTAATGAAGAAGAACTTGATTCTTCAAGTGCTGGACTACTTAGAAATATTTCTAAGTGGAGCGAAACAATTTAGTTTAAAAGAAGTTATTCCTATATCTATATGGACTTTACCCATCTTGATATAGGATTAAACTAAGAGAAGAAAGTATCTTCTCTTAGTTAGACAACTGCTAATATTATAACTCCATACAAACCTGTAAAAAGTAAAAATAATGATTTTAGTACTCTTTTTTCTTTTTTCTCTTTTCTAAAAAGAAGTAAATATAAAAGTGACAAAGATAAAGATAAAATAAATGCTTTCTTTGAACCTATTTCAAAAGAATATTCTTCATAACTTTTATGAGGATTCTTTTTTATATTAAAAGTATATGCATAATCAAAAAATGTTTGATATAAAGAACTAACTTGTGGAATATTTACTTTAAATTCATCTAAATAAGAAAAGTTTTTATCAAAAGCGACAGCATAAACATATTTCTCATCTTTATAACGGATAAGTTTGTTAATGGCATTGGCATAAATTTCTAGTTTCATCGTATTACTGTCGTAGTATTTTAATGGCAGTTTTATCAAGTTATAATTTTTATACATAAGAACATAAGCTTTGTTACTTTCATCTATTATTAGACCATAAAATTCTTTTTTTCTGCTTTCTGAAATTTTTATTTGCTTGATTTTTATTTTTGAATCATAAGCGATATTTTTTATAAACAGTTCATCATCATATCTTTTAAAATGAAAAAGTTTATCTTTATTATCAAGCACAAAATAACCTTCATCTAAAGGTTTCATATTAGTCGTTTTTCCTGCAATTATCTTAGCTGGAAAGGTAAACCCTTTATTTTTCAAAGCAAGAGTGTATTTTTTACTTAATTTTAGGTTTTTAGTGTTGTCTTGGGAGTCATAAATTGAGAAATCTTTATCAAGATTAAACATAAGGTTAGGAAAGGAAATAACTCCTTTTTTACTGCTTGGGTTAAATAAAGGATAAAGAGATACTTGATTTATATTTTCATTTACATTGTTATAAGAAAATTTAAAACTCTGTCTTGCTTTTTTTATTGTTTTTTTGTCATATGAAATACCATCAACTACAATAGGCAGTTTTTTCTGTATGTCAAGATTTCTCCAATAAATAAAGGGTAAGGCTTTTTCATACTCCTTTAAACTAAGTTTTTCCCCTTTGTCATTTCCATATAAAAAATGATGATAACCTAAGTGTTGTTTATACATAAATTGTTTTTTTGGTGCTGAATAAAATACATAAGTAGCTAAATCAATATTTTTTGAAAGTGCTTTTGTATTAAAGGGGAGAAAAAAACTAAAAGAAGTTAAAAACAATATAAGGAAAACAAAAAAAGAAAGTTTAGGAATAAAACTTTTTTCTTTTAATAAAGAATAATGCCCATTTTTAAAACGATATAAAGACAGCAGAGGCATAAATAATGATAAAACAAGTAAGAGCCCTAAAAAAGCATAAAGGTTGTTATATCCTTGGTATTTGTCATTTAAGAAAAATAATGAAACTATCATAATCATTAACACACATAAAAAGAATTTTCTTTTAAAATAAGGTTCTATCATAATTGCAACGCAAAAAGTATAAACCACAAATGATGCTAGCACCCAAGGAAGAGCAGTTTGTATCGAAGATATAGCAATCAACGAAGGGTAAAAAATACAAGAGATAAAATACAAAGACAATAATAAAATACTATTTATTAAAGATAAAAGCAATAAACCAACACTTAAATACAAAAAAACCATCTTATTTTGATTGATGGGTAAATGAAGTGGAATTCTAAACTTCTTTTTATGAATTTCAGGAAGAAATTGTGCAAGTGCAAGTACAAAAGCTGCAAAAGAAGGCAGGAATTTTAAAACATCGTAATAAATATTTCCAATATGTACGGCTTGATACCATAACATACTATGTGGTTCTATTTTAGTAAAACTTTGTAAGGTGCTTATATATAAATACAATAAAGCAGTAATAAATAAAATTATCAAAGCGATATAGATATATTTTATTTTGAGAAACTCTTTTCTTAAAATAGCTTGAAACATTAATATCTCCCCATTAAACCAATAAAAGCATCTTCTAAATTGATTTCTTTTCTGTTTATATTGGCATTATTAAGCTGTGCAAAAACAGTATGTGATGCTTGTAGATTTTTAAGTACTTCTTGTTCATTTTCATAAGAATAAAGCCTAAGAGAGTTTTTAGATACTTCTATATTTCTAATAACATCACTTTTAACTAAACGCTCAATTTCTCTAATTTTTAAATCACTAGGAAGCGTAAAATCAAGAGTATAGGATTTAAAGTTACTCAATAAATCATCTAAATTTGTTTTTAATATTTCTCCCCCTTTGTTAAGTAAAATGATTTCATCAATTAAGTGTTCAAGGTCTTGCACTACATGTGAAGTAACAAAGACTGTTTTTTGCTCACTTTTGACAAAATCATGCAAATAATCTAAAAATAAGCGTCTGTAACCTGCATCTAAACCCATAGAATAATCATCAAGTACTAATAAATCAGGATTTTGTGCAAAAATTAGTCCAAGAACTACTTGTGAGCGTTGACCATAAGACATATTAGATATTTTATGTGTTTTTGGCAGGGCTAATAAGTCCATTAATTCATAATAAATATCTTTACGCCATTTTTCATAAAAGGGAGCATAGAATTTTTCAATTTGTTCAATAGTCATGAACTCAAAGGTTTGATGCCCTTCATGCAATAAACCAATTCTTTTCCTGGTATTTTCACTTAAAGATGAAGAATTCTCTCCAAATATTAAACATTCCCCTCCAAGAGGTTTTAAAAATCCCATCAAGATGTTAATCAAACTTGTTTTTCCTACGCCATTTTTACCTAAAAGTCCAACGATTTGACCTTTTTTAACGCTAAAATTCAAGTTGTCATAAAGCTTTTTTTTCCCATAAGCATGGCTTAGATTTTTTACTTCAATTACATTTTCCATCTTAAGAATCACTGCATTTTGTTTTAGATATTTTGCTTTTTTCATCTCCACATCCACAAGAACCGCAGCCCTTGCTTTTAAAAAGAGATTTATAAATATAGCCTAAAGCAAGTGCTAAAATAAGACCTGTAAAAATATATTCTTCTATACTCATTCTACAATGTCCTCCCCTTTTATAGCTATTTTATGACCTTCTCCTGCATCAAAATGAACAGTATAAGCGCCTTGAGGTTTTCTAAATACAACTTCGCTGTCTTCATTCATTCTGGTTTCCATGACTGTTGTTTCATTTTGTTTAATAAAAAACAAGATACCACTGGCGCTACTTCCGTCTGAGAAGCCACCTTCACATACAATATTTTCATCTCCATTGTCAAAACAAGACATGATTGCCGTATGTGCTTGTGCACTACCTACTAGTAAACTAAGTGAAATTAAGATTTTTTTATACATATATTTCCTTTTTTTTTGAATTAGGGATTAAGCCTAAGAGTATGGTTATTAAAATGACAGTGATATAAAAGAAGCTCATTGTTTCTACTCCACTTAAGGAGTAGTTATTTCCTACAATATTTACCAAAATAGCTGCTAATATTCCTAAAATGATGGGATAAATAGTTGCAAATATCATCCATTTATAAGAATTGGTTTGAACTTTAATCATAATCATTGTTGCAATACAAGGTGGTGTTAAAGCCATAAAAACAAGAATGGCTATGGCACTTACTTGTGTGTATAAGTTTGAGCTTGCTATTGCATTATTGTTTATAGAATTTGCTGCATTATTGTTTTCGTATAAAGCTCCAATGGTTGCAACTGAACTCTCCCTTGCGGCAAAAGAGCTTAAAAATGCTACATTTATTTTCCAATCAAATCCCGCATATTGTGTAAGTGGAACAAAAAATTTCCCCATCATGCCAAGGGCAGAGTTTTCTACTTTTTCATTTTTCAGATTTCTAAAAAGTGCTTTTCTAGCTCGAATAAATTTTTTAAAAGCTTTGTTGATTTTTCTAGCTTCTTTATCTCTTTTGGGTTTTACAAATGCAAAGAAGATAGGATTTTTTTCTATATAAGAAGCATCAATACTTTTAGCTGTACTTTTATTTGTTGTATTCATACGTTTTGAACGGTAGGTATTGTAGTAGTTTATATAAGCTTTAAACTCACTTTTTTCATCAATATGTGAAAAATAAGCATTTGTTTTTATTCTTTTATAAAAATCTTTTTGCATTTTAAGGGCTTGGGCATCAAAGACTTCTTTTTTTTCTTTAGAAATGCCTGGAAATTGAATTAACACAAATAATACAACTGCAACGGCTGCTACAATGCTTACAATTTTTTTAAGATAAAGCCAGATTCTATCATATACTTTTATTAGAATACCTCTAAGTGTTGGTAAATGATAAGAAGGTAGTTCCATTATAAATGGAGTCGTTTCATAAGAAACAAAAAGGCTAAGAGATAAAATTTTCCCCACACTTAAGGCAATAAATATAGTTACGGTTGAAATTAAGAACATAATAATGGCCATGTCTTCTTTAAAAAAAGCTGCAATTATAAGTGTATAAAAAGGTATTTTTGCAAGGCAATTCATTAAAGGAACGGTTAACATTGTAATCATTTGTGCTTTTTTATCGTTCATTCCTTTTGTTGCCATAACCCCTGGAACGGCACAACCTCCTGCAAAAATTCCACCTAGGACTAAAGGAAGAGTAGATTCTCCATGTAAACCAAAACGAGAAAAAAGCCTGTCTAAAATAAAAGCCATACGCGGCATATATCCTACATCCTCTAAACAAGCTATTAAAAAGAAAAGTATTAAAAATATGGGAAGGTAATTAAGCAAAGCATTAACACTGTTCATCATCCAAATTGCTAATTGTGTGATATAAGGAATGGAGGTAATATTTTCATTTGGGAAAAACGAAATAACAAGGTTTTTTAAAGCAGCTAGGAGTGGCCAAGTATAATTAGTTAGTTCGTAACCGTAAACAATTGAAAGTTGATACAATAAAAATATTATAAGTCCTAAAATTGGTAAAGCCAAAAATCTATTTAATATTATTTCATCAATTTTATTGCTTAGTGTTTTTTTTGTATTTGTTTTTTTTGTGCATATTTTAAGCCATTCGTCTGCTTTGTCATATCTTGTTTTTACAATATGAGAGGAAGCTGTTTTTCCATATTCTTTTTCAAATAATTCTTCTTGCTGTTTTACTTCTTTAAGTATTGAATCACTGTCTTGTACATTCTTTTTTACATAATCCAAAATTTGCTTGTCTTGTTCAAAAAGTTTTATAGCAATATAAAAAGAAGAATATTCAAGACTAAAGACTTGAAGTAGGTTTTGAATGATATTTATATGTTTTTCTAAATGAGAGTAAGAAATGGCCTTACTTACATAGTTTTTTTTGTTATTATCAACTTCAATTATGGCTTCTTTTACTTGGATTAAACCTTCTTTTTTATTAGCTACTGTTTGAATTAATTTTGCATTACACAGTTTTTCTAAGCTAGAAAAATCAAAGTGATAACCGTTTTGTGTTGCAACATCTATCATATTAAAAGCTATTATTGTAGGTTTTTTCATATCTAAAAGTTGCATACTTAAATATAAACTTCGTCTTAGTGTTGAAGCATCTAAGGTATTTAAAATAATATCTGTATTTTGGTCTAAAATATAATCTCTTGTGATTTTTTCCTCTACTGAAAAAGATGAAAAAGAATAAGTACCCGGTAGATCAATAACATCAATCTTTTTATTTAAGAAATTAAAAGAGCCTACTTTTTTATCAATAGTAACCCCTGGGTAGTTTGAAATATGTTGTTTTACATTTGTAAGCATATTAAAAATAGTTGATTTTCCACAGTTAGGTTGTCCAACTAATGCTACTTGAATACTACTCATATCTAACCTTAATACATTTAGCTTCTTGTATTCTTAATGTAATATGATAAGAAGATATTTTCACTTCAATAGGATCATTTAAGGGTGATTTTCTAATTAATGTTATTTGGCTACCTTCAATAAACCCCATGTCATAAAATTTTTTAAGTAAAACTCCTGAAGTATCTAATTTTGTTATTAATGCAGTTTTATTCTTATCTATTTGGTCGAGGGTCATTATTAACCTTATTTTTTCTGATATAATACCCTATTTTTGAAATAGATTATCAATATTATTAACAAAAAATCAAAGAAATTTGAAACTTTGTCTTAAGTGCTACTATATTGATACAGTCGAGATATTCATCTGATAAATGTTTTTTATATCTTGCTTGTCATGTCTGTTTTTTATGAAAATAAAATTTAAGATAAATGCAAATTGCATTTAAATAATATTAAGGAAAAAAATGAACCACCTAAAAAAATTATTATTTGTACTTCTTTTTGTTACAAATTCAATGTTTTCTCATATGCTTTGGGTTAACGCCTTGGAGTCTAAAAACTATAGTCCTTCTTCTGCTTCTGTTAGTCTTGGTTGGGGACATAAAACGCCCATTGATGATATGTTAAATTCTTATAATGGAAAAGTAAATATTAAAGAGTTTAGTCTTACAAGTCCTGATTTAAAAAAGATAAACTTAAGAATTCCTGCTTCTTCTTTAGCTCTTGAGAAACAAAAAACAAAAAACTTTGATGTTTATGATTACGATATTGCTTTGCAAAAAATTGCCTTTAAGGAAAATAGTAAAGAGGGTGTTTATACGCTGGAAGCCAAGTCTCATGAAACATATTTATTAAAATATATTGATAAAAAAAATCGTAGCAGGTTAAAGTTTACCAGTATTGATAAAGCTAAGAATATACAAAGTGTTATTAGCTCATTGCAGGCAAAAAGAACAGCGAAATCATATATTACTCTTGGAAAATGGAAAAAAATCAAAGCTTTAAAACAAGGATTGGAACTTATTCCTTTAAACGATTTATCTAATGTAAAAGTAGGGGACTTGCTTAGTTTTGATGTTTTATTCTATGGTGAGCCAATTACTGCCAATTCTAGTATGGAATATATTACAGCATCAAGTAATACTTTTGGACAAGATGAAAAGTTTTCATTACTTTCATATATTGTTGATGGAAAAGCACAAATCCGAGTTGTAAGTAAAGGCGCGTGGATAATATCTACTACGCATAAAGATGTAGTAAAAAACAATGTAAAATTAAAACACTTAAAGAATAAAGTAAAAACAGTAGAAGAAACAACTACTCTTACGTTTATGGTTCGCTAAAATAAAAAGCACTAATATGACATGACTTAATAATCAAATTAAAATGGTGATTTTTTTATAAAATAAAGGTATTCTCCTCTAAGTTTACCTTTTGTGTCTTTGATTTTATTACTTGCTTTTTTATCTACTCTTTTTGTAAAGGGGCATATTAATTTTGGTGTTAATTTTAAGTTGAATGCTTATAATCATTTTTAACTAGTAAGTATTATAAAAAGAAGGGTTATTTGGTGATCACGATTGGAGTTGAACCAATGGCCGCTTCGATGTCAACGAAGTACTCTACCTCTGAGTTACGCGATCATGTTATAGATAAAAGCTTAGTATATTGATTGTTTTATAATAATTTATCTTTGAATGATAGCACCTAAACTCTTAATCAGTGCTTTTACGTAGCTTCTTTTATTTAATCATTTCTTCTCTCCATTTTTTTAAGCAATCTACCAAAACAATGGCTTTGCCTACAAAAAAGAATATCTCTTAATAGAAATTTAAAGGATATTGCCTTTTTAATCTGTAGGAATAATAATAGTAAAATCTACCCCTTCATTGATTTTGCTAGCACATGAAATTTCTCCCCCAAATTGTTTTTTAACAATATTGTACAAGATATTCAAGCCTAAACCCGTTCCTCCAATACCTCTTCTAGTGGTAAAAAATGGTTCAAAAATATGAGGAAGGTCGCTTTCTTTGATTCCTTTACCATTGTCTTTATAATGTAATAGAATATTATTTTTTTCTTTTTTTAGAGAAAAGGATATAAGACCTTTATCTTTGTTTGAATATCCGTGTATTAGTGAGTTAAGTATTAAGTTTGTAATGACTTGTCCAAAGGCACCGGGATAAGAATTTATTTTTACATCAGAGGGAATATTATTTTCAATTGTGATGTGTGTTCTTTTGATTTGGTTGTGTATTGATAGAATAATACTATTAATATAATCCTTAACATAAAACTCTCTTTTAATTTCGCTTGTTTGATCAACAGATACTTGTTTAAAAGATTGCACCAAATCGGATGCTCTTTGTATGTTTTTTAGCACCTGGCTGGAAATATCTTTTGAATCGTCTAAATATTTTTCAAAATCTTCTTGTGTCATTTCTTGTGTTTCATAGATTTGATGAATATTATGCGAAATTTCGTCAAAATAGGTGATACCTGTTAGAGCAATGCCTAAAGGAGTATTAATTTCATGTGCAACACCTGCAACAAGCCCCCCTAAACTTGCCATTTTTTCTGATTCGATTAATTTATCTTGTGTTTTTTCAAGATTATTTAAGGTTTTTGATAATTCATTATTTAAGAGATTTAATGCGTTTATTTTCGACTCACTCATAAAAAATTTAACTAAAATAGTCATTATTAAAATAACAATTACAAATAATATCATAATGAAAATATAGGTTAAATGAATCAGTTCTACAGATTTATTCTCAATATCTTTTATAAACTTATTTGCTAAAATATCTAATATATTTTCACTTTTATGAATTGAGCTTCTCATTTTTCCAATAAGTCCCAAGTTTTCATTCAGTCCTATTTTTTCTTGAAGTGTGACGAGCTCTAAAAACTTTTGTTTGTATTGTTTGAGTAAATTAATTCTTTTTTCATTCTTAATAGCTATAAAAATAGTGCTTTCTTTATTCAAAAATAAAGCTCTGTATTTTAAATCTTTTCTTAATAAAAAATCTTTTTCATGCCTTCTTAACTGTAGAACATCTGAAAGCATTTTTTTATTTAATTTAACGTCTTTTAATAATGCATGGGCCGTTTGCCTTAGGTCTAAATATTTAGACTTATTTTCATTCAGTCCAAAGATCTTTTGTGTGTCTACAATTGTTTTAAATAATAATTTATATTCTTTGACCGTATGATTAAATTTTAACAATTCACTGGTGTTAATTTTTTCTTTTTTTAAATGATTTATTAAAGAAGTAATATTTTTTTGAGTTTTTATATAGTTTTTTGTAAAATCCAAACTGTATTTTTCTTTATGTCTTAGTAAAAAATCTTTTTCATTCCGTCTTAGAAATAATACATTATTTTGTAAGTCTTTTATTATTAACACGGTTTCTGTTAAGTTACGAAGCCCTTTTTCTTCTTTATCCTCAATTTCTTTTAGCATAAACAAGGCACTTAAAACTATTAAAAATAAGGAAACTAAATATATTTTATTTCGTTTACTCAAAGGAAAGACCTTCCATAATGTAGATAATTCAAATATATTCTTTTATTAATAATACTTTGATTAAAACATAAGTTATTCCGATTATTTAAATTTTGTTTAAAGCTATTAGATTAATAAGATAAACTAATAATTTTTTTAATAAGACTATTAGCTTAGGAGTGTAGTATTATTGTATAGGCAAAAAAAGACTTCTTATGTTAAGAAATCTAAGCATTAAAATTAAGGTATTATTTGAAAGAGTAGAATATTTATTAATGGTTATTTTAAGAGAGAAAGGTATTCA
>Ga0105359_10001462_pt1 | contig 19916 bp, 8 predicted proteins | sample GOMGulsemesocosm_6_FD_83659 | JGI IMG/M metagenome (GOLD analysis project Ga0105359, IMG submission 83659) | Methane-oxidizing microbial communities from mesocosms in the Gulf of Mexico - GOM8C Gulf of Mexico | ecosystem: Environmental > Aquatic > Marine > Cold seeps | place: Gulf of Mexico...
ACTTCATGATCTGACGGTTCGCCACAAAACCAACAGGTATGTCGATTCTCAAAAGGCACATCAATATTTGTATATGTTGTCATATTTACAACTCAATAAGATCTATCTAAAATTAACGGTAACGATTTATGGCATATTTAACCAAAAATTAATTATTACAAAAATGATGTAACATCAGCGCTATAATTATGTATTTTTTAAGATTATTCCACGCTTTATAAGCTTTAACAATCATTCATACCTCTAAATAAATATCTCCTAAAAGTTATTATTAGTTTTAATAAGCCTTTATGAATAAATCAGCTAAAAGTTTGAATCGATGGTTGATTCTTCGACCCAAAATGGAATTGCTCCAGGTTCGGTTAACGCACGATTATTGTAGTGGTCAACAAATTTTGGCCATTCGCTTACGGTTGTTTGCGATAAGACATATATAACTTAACCTGTTTTTGGATTATGGACTTCCCAGGCATATAGATCTCCGAAAGATTAGATATGCCTGAAGTGTACAAAACCGGTCAAGTTAATTGTTGCGTAATACACCGGAGAGTTTTGCTGTGCTCAGATATTTGTTGCCACACTAGGCGCATCAAACTGCGCCTACGTAGAAATAAACCAAGGGAAAAATTAGCGACCACTACAAATTAATTTGTCATACATTCATAATGACCGCTTACTAATGCTAAATACTAAAAAGTTTAAATGAGCTTTGACTTTATATTAAGATAGAGAATCAAAAAACGTCCTCACTATTGAAGTACTTCCTTTTCCATTCACGTAAGTGATATTTTTAGAGATAGCTTTAATTGCAAAATACGCTTGATGCGCAGCACTTCTGTCGCAGAATAAAATACGGTCTGACTTCTTCACCATATTTGTTAATGCGGATGTATTAGTTTTATCTGAATTCAAAATTATTTGCATCTTTGGACAGTACTTAGTAATAACCCCTTTTGCTCTCATTAAAGCACTCTCAGACAACGAGTAAATACCAACGACCCCTTGAATATCAGTTAAATCAACTTTTTGCTCATGCTCTAATTCGCACTTAGGGGGGGAGAACTCATAGCTTAATAGCAAATAATGCATTTCACTAAATATTACACGTTGACTTACTGTGTATTTCCCCCAGTTGTGACAGCCAAAAACTACCATCGTATCTCTAAAAGTTACAGCCAGATTTTGACTTTTCAAAGAAGTGTGTTGATATAGTAAGTCAAAAACATCAATAAACTTTGATAGCGTATGTAGTGTTAAGCCATCCTCCAGACAAATAGATAACCCATCAACAACCCGTACATATTCATCCTTCGAGTGATCTGAGGTTAAACAACGTTCAGCGAGTTCATGAAGTATTTCTATTGTAATAATTGATTTATTTTCATCCATAGCAATTAACTCTAGTAAAACTACCCATAATGAAGCGCTAGGTTTAATTAGATTATCATCAATCCACTTCAAAAAATGTGGTAAAACATTTCGAATTACATCTGCATCTGACGTTTCTTCAATTGCAGTTAACACAGCAAGGCCATCAAAACATTCTATTGGCCACTCTCTGAAGTATTCATAACTAACTGATAAAGCTTTTTCTTTCCCACAAAACCAATCGTGCCAACTTTCAATGTGTTTTTCAACATGTTTTACTTTAGGTTGTAACTCATCTTGGCTAGGAATAAGAGTGGACGCATCAATTCCGTCATCGTCAGGAGAATTAACTTTTACATCTTCAACCTCTGAAATACCCTCAAAAGTTATCGGAAATAGTTCGTAATAAACCTCTTCCATTTGATTGAATATATTACGGAGTACTTTTTGTGATTTAATTTGTCTTACGATGATTAAAGGAAGTTCAAATAACCACTCGACTAGTGGTCTTATTTCACTTTCAAAACAAGTTTCCCCATATTTAAGCAATTCAACAGCATTTTGTAAATTAGCGTCCGCATTTACTAGGCGAGTTAATGGTGATTCTATAAGAATATTTGATGCAGATTTTTTTCTATCTACCTTCAACAGTGAAGATAGCCACTCAGAAGGTACAATACTCGGAATATGTGATTCAAAATCAGTAATATTTAATGCAAATGCGATGATGGCCCAAGCTTTCCAGTAATAAACAGATGACTGGTTTTTTTCTTTAAGCATGGGTTTTCTTAAGAAAAAAGCTTGATGATCTATTAATAAGTCTTCAAGTTCATACCAATTTATTTGGTTTAGTTTATCTACATCAATATCTTTTGCCTGAAGGTGCGCTTTAAGCACTAACTCGGTCACCTTCAAAGAAACGACGCCACAAAGGAGGTGCTCAAGCTGATGGTGAGAAATGATCTTCTCCCACTCATTACCGGCTTCATAAGCTTGAAGCTCAATGGATGTTATATTTCGATAATCTAGTAACTCTTGCTTCTTTATCTCTTCAAAGAATTCAAAAGCTTTTTTGCCATCACACTGGTTACATGACCAATAGAAGTCACGAAGTATTCGTCCCAGTGGTCTTGTACGTATAACTTCTAAAGTAGGTCGACGGTTTAGTGCTTCAATTGTACGTTTAATAACGGTGTCAATATATACATTATCCTCTTTAAGAAGAACAGAATCCTGTTTGTTACGTTGACCTACATAAATATTGGATGGTGGCATCTGAGTAACGACAATTACACCATGGTTATAGCGATTTAATAACATCTCTTCATACTTAAATACTGGTTTTGTTCGCATTTCAGTCAAGTAAGTATGTGATGTTCCTAACGACCTACTCATCCACTCTTTAATCTGGCTCGTCAAAAGTAGATCGTCACAAAATACGTAATAACGAATGAAACTCCCATCAAAACTAACCATGTATTTCATTTGAGAAGAAGAATTCAGTGACTCTCTAGCATCATTAACTTTTTTGATGCTATTACTAGAAGTATTTATATATTGAACTTTGTTGTCAGAGGAGAAGAAATTCTGTAAAAGCTCTTCGTTAGAATAACCAGTCATCACTTTCCTCTTCTTTGTCATTAATGGGTTCTTGTTTGATATTAATTTCTAGAGGATATGATGAACTAAAATGCAAAAAAGTATTTGCAACAACACTATCAGAGCGTTCAAAAGTCATCATTTCATCATTTCTATTCGTCCCAGAATAAGTAAAATTCATGGACCCACTTAAAAATGCATCATTAGTTAATAGTCCTTTAGTATGAAGATCATCAGTCAATAGTATTTGGAAGTTATGGTAACTCGATAACGCGTTCCTGAGATGATTGAGTGCACTACAATTAGTTTCATGATCTTTTATTACAACATTCACTTTGCAACCACTTGAAACAACCGATTCTAATACTTCAAAGAAAGGTATAACTCGATGACCCCAAGAATGGTTTAATATATCCCATGCTCCTGCGCGATTATCTAAGAGGTCAAAGTTACTGACCCACGCACTAACCAGCCAAATCTCTTTAGGATTCATTATTTCACTGATTAACATAGAGGAAATTACTTCTTTTATTTGTCGTTTACCAGCAAATGTTTTTGTCATGATTTGTCTTGTATACGAAATTGTCATTGGATGATCTCCGATATTTCAATACTCAATTCAATGATTCCTATTGACTGCTTTAACAATGAAACTCTGGGATAAATAAGTAGCCCCCCCATATCTATTACCATAGTATTAACAATAGCTAGGATTGCACCAATTTTATTTCGATCACGACTTGAAATAGACAATACACATCGTCCGTCATCTGTCAGGAACGATTCAACCTTTTCTTCCCATCCTGCTTTATAAACAACCTTAATTGCATCAATAGCTAAAATACTAGAGAGTAACAACCTCTCAGTTCGAACTTGCTTTGAATTAAATCGATTATAATTATCCAAACGACTTTGGCGAATTTGGTTACCGCGAGGCCACAAAAGACTCAAAATTGAATTACGATAAGAACTTAATTGCATAGCTCCTTTATGGTGTCTTTTAGCCAGTATATGAGAAATAATACTGAGTGGAATCTCCATCCCCATTTTATCTTCAATACCACGCCATTCAGATAATAGGTTAGATAAAAATTCATCGTGTTGCTGGTTACTACCAGGCTTAAACACGCGCGTATGTAGCATCGTATTCCAAGTATGGGAGGTAAATACCCCTGTATTAGAAACCACTTTATTTAAAATGTCATGTGACTCAACTCTTTGCTTATAACCTATTGAAGTCCGTAGTTGCTCAAACGCACTTACTAGCTCTGGTTTTTTCTTTTTCTCATTGAGTAAATAATACAAATCGAAATCTACTTGTTCATTTTCATCAGCATCAAATATCCGACTAAATTGCATCATGACACTCAGCGGATCATCAATATAAACATCTTTAAAGCGACTGATGATGCCCACACCACCTATTTCAGACTCTGTTAGCCAAATATTAAGTTTATCATTACTCCAATAATGATCGACTACGACACTCCCATCATTTACATCTGGCAAAACTTGAACAATCAAGTTTGCCATAGCACCAGATATTGTTGATCCGAGAACCTCTTTTATCCACTCCATATATTCAGAGTTTGATTCGTTATGGTTTACAGCACTGAGTGCCTGCTGTATTTCTTGAATGCCTTCACGACTTTCAAAATAGTTTTTTAACTTTTCCTGCAACTCCTGATCTTTAAAAATTGATTTACCAGAAGCATCATCTTCATGGCTCTCTTTCATGTTAAACACTTCAGAGGGGATACTATGTAGTAGTCTTAATCCAGAAGATGTAGACAATTCATTTACCGCTTCATTCAAGGTCTGATTGTTTTCTTCCATAAGGATAACGAGTACCGCTGTAACACACTCAAAAACCCACTTTGCAAAGAAAAAATTGTTCTTATAAACTTCATTTGAAACAAAAGAATCTTCAAGATACGAAAATCTTAAAGCTGAAGCATTATTATCAAATGACGCCATATTCTTTCGTTGTACGTCATCAATGTCGAATACAACTTTTATACCATCAACAAAAAGACGAGTACCAATGGCAACAGGTCTGCTATCTAGTGTCCAGTCGAATTTCGTTAAAGATGTTTCTTTACTATTCCTGAATTTAATTTCCGAATCTGCTCCGGTTGTATATCTAATCACTTCAACGGGGTTTATTTCATCATGCATGAAAAATTTCATCTGAGAAATAATATTAACCCAATCACAGTTCTGAGGAATGCGCATATTCTCGCCTCGATCATAAGGTGTTCTAAAATCAGAACACCATCGAAGGAAGGAGTTACTTGTGGGAGATAGGTTATAGTTTACTCTTGGGTCATTATGAAACTTTTTGTCACTTGGGATTCGCTGAGTTTTCACTTTAATAGGATGATATACATCCATTTCTTGATCATTTTCATCGTAGACTTTTGTAATATATTGTTGATGCTCCTTCTGGTAGAAAGCTTCTTCTATATCAAAATTAATACTGGTATGAATGCCAGGAGATGGTTTAAACCCTTCAGGCACTAACCAATCAGTATCACTTTCGTTATCTACAGCAAAACGCTTGGACACTCTTCCAGGAGAAAATTCTTTTAAGCCCTGAAATAAATCCATATTTTGTCCTTCAGAATAGGGGTTATCAAACCTTCCCCTTTCTAAACTTAAATATAACGATGGGGTATGAAGCTCACTAAATAAGTTAGGCGGAATAAACTCTGGCATTGGGTGTCTTATATCTTTGATTAACCCTGCCCACTCTTTACCATTTACCGCCCAGTTAGTTTCAAGTTTATGGAGTAAACTAGGAAGAAAATCCATCATGACTGAACGTGGCGAGGACCATAACACTTGCTTCAGAGTTGTATCATCAATACTTAAGGCGTCTTTTAAATACCTTTCAAGGCCACTATTATCTATCTCTAACCATCCATAAACTATCAGTTTTATTCTGTTTAACCGAGAAAGATTTTGCTCAGGGTCTAATAAAGCACGCCACACATGTATATGAGGAATTAATGTACTTAAATAGTCAATGATAGCAACGTTAGCCTGCATTTTTTGTATATGCGAATTTTCAACTGGTAGTTTGAACGACTTAACTTTAGGGCTAATCAAACGTTCATATTGCTGAAAAGTAACTCGATCCCGACCATAATCGGAAAGTATCGTGTACATCCAAGGTCTCATGCCTCTTTTACGACCCGCACGACCTTTTCTTTGTAGGTAAGAAGCCATGTTCCTTGGCGCTTTATGCTGAATCACAGCTCCAACTTTCGGATCATTAAATCCGACTTCAAGTGACGCCGTTGCAACAACGATTTCAGAGCTATTATTTACACCTGAATCTTGGCTAGAAGTTCTAGCTACATTTCCCCGAGATTGGGCACTCATATCGTGGCCAATTTTTGTAACTGCTCCCCACTCTAATCCAAGATTCCTTCTTTCCTCTTTTTTTTGCGGGCGCATATAATCAGAATGAATAACACTTCTCAAATAGGCTAAAGAGGGATTTTTTTTAGGATACCCTGGAGAATACCACCCTTCAGCATCATACAGTTGACTATACATTCGATTGATCACGTCTAGATTGTCCGTGAAAACAAAGGTTTTCTCACCAAATATACCATCAGACAAATTTAAGTTGGCACCTTTTAATGGATCTAGCATCCGACTTGCAAGCATGGTAGCCTGAATTGTTGTTGATAAAAGAGCAGATTGAGAAACAGGATCACCTTTAAGGGTAAGCATATATTCAGCCCCCTCTTCTTCCATTTCACTTTCTTTAGGTTCAATTAGGTCAACATCTTTTTTCTTCGTGCTTGTTAAGTCACCAAAGAATTGCTGCGCATCATCTAGCGTTGCAGAGAGACCAACAAAGTGTGGGGCATTATTTGAACGCTTCATCCAACGCTTTAATAAATATGATACTTGAGCACCACTACTTCCTTCATAAGTATGGACTTCATCCATTAATACAATCGGAATTGTATACCCTGTTCTAACGCCAAAAAGGTGGTTGTAAAAATTATCACTTAACCTTTGATTCAGCATTTCAGTGGTGGTAAATAATATATCTGGTGGATTAACTCGTTGAGACTGTCGAGTTAACCCAATCTCTCCCTCATCAATAATATTCAAACACGTTTCACACTGAAGATGGTTTTTTGCTTTTTTAAAACGTAACTTCCCCCCACAACGATTAAAGGGACAAGATAATGTATTAAATACATTATTGTCTTCACAACTTTTATCAAAGGTATTTCCAAAATACGTTCCTATACGAATTTTTCGACAACCACGTTGTTGCAAAAATGAATCTAACTTTCTAACTTCGGAATAAGTTTCGGAAAATTGATCTTTAAGCAGTTCATTTCGCGGGTAGATTGCTAGAATTCTTACTCTGGGAGTACTGTCTGTAAGTAATTGCGAAGCAAGTTGTGTCACTGCTGGCAGATAAAAAGATAGCGTCTTGCCGCTACCTGTTCCTGAGCATATTATCGATGCCGTAGGGGTAAACTGTTTTTTTAAATGCTGATCGTATTTTTCTAAAATACGTTCTGTTGCTCTTGATTGAAATCCAGCGAGCTTAAATTTATGTTCACCATTAGTCAGCAACAGATCAATAATCTCTGATTGAACTTGATTAATCCTGTCTTTCGATTTCAATAGCTCAATTAAATTTTCAGAAGGTTCTGAACGAGATGGATATCGACGAGGGCGTCGGAGGAAACGAAAGTCTGAGACCAAAGTTTTAGTTTTATGTAACTCTTGCCCATGGAACCACTGTCTTGATGAAACTTGTAACCTTACCGTCTCAGCCATCCTTGAGCGATATAGTTTGGCATCATATTTTCCTTCAACTTGGAAAATAAAACAAACTCGAAGCATCTCTTCAATAATTTCACTCGCACTGTCAAATACTCCGACATGCTTAGTTATGATATCTAGCAACTCACTTTCTGTATGGGAGACATCTGTGTCCCCCCATGAAAGCAACTTTGTTTCTCTCTCTTCAAGTTCATCAAGACAGTCTAGTATTATTGTTTTTATATTAGACATTTGGTGTCACCATAAATTGGTTTAACATGTCATTATCTTTTAACCAAACAAACACTTCTTCAGTTAATAGGTCTAGTGTCGGACGTGTAAATCGATAGTTATTCACTGAATCAAAAAATTTTTGCACAGGCAGAGGTAAGTTATCCGTTTTCATCTGTTTTTTCAAAGCAATTAATTGATCCACACAACTATTAATCTTTTGGATCTGGCCTTCCTCAAACACAAAGGACTCTTTTTCTTGGTTAAACCTCGTTAATTGCGATTTATATTCAGAATAGAGTTGGCTATTTTTATACACTTTTTTCTGATTTTCTAAAATTAAATCTTGAACAATAAAGTCTTTTTGCTTAATTGAAATCCAATTACCCCAGCATAAATCATGGTAATCTGAAAATGCTTTTGTGCTTTTTTTAACTCCATCTTGTAAATTAAATAAACGATTATTGCTATCTTGTAATGATTTATCTTTGAGTTCCATCCAAGCTTGTCTATATAAAGTCGAAAGTTCTAGTAAGTCAGGCAGTTCTTGGAAAACTTCGGATGCAGACTGTAAGTGCTCACCAGATTCAACACCTAATGATTTAACGAGTTGGCTTTTTTTCGCCTCTTTAGTGAGAATTGCAGACATATCACTAAGGCGTCCTGCAATCTTAGAATAGCTAGCTACAACTGAAATATTTTCCTCAAGCTCTTGATAATTACTAATTTCCTTCTGTAATAAGTTAGCACTGGACTTAAAAGTCATCTGAATCCTCCTCTTTAATCTCTAACTCCTTAATTGCGGAATCAATCACATTAAAGTAGTGCTCAATATTAGATTTATACTCATTCATCTTATCGCCACCATTTTCAATGTTGCTTCGTTGTAATTTTGGTAAAGCATATGAATTAACTTGATTCAAGTCTTCCAACACGGATAACCATTGTTTAAGGTTTCCACCATTTATTTTATATAATGCACGTAACTCTTCACTTTCATCACTGGCATTAATGAATTTACGAGAATTTTCAATTGTTGACCATTCATAGTTTTCTTGTAGTTTTTTTAATTTATTTTTTGCCTTTCTTGTCGTTAAAGATGCTGGCATCATCTCCACTGGAATAGAACTATATACACCATAGATAACTCGGAGTTGCTCTTGCGCATCATCTGTATTAACAAAGTCCTTTGTTGAGTTAAATATCTCTAGTAAATCTTGAGATATTTCTTTTTTAGCATTTTTAAACAGACGTCTTTGTTCTGTAGAGAACACTTGTTCTTTATGCTCTGTTGAACTTTTTAAATATTTTAAAAATAATGGAGCATCAACACCAACCTCTCCCCCACCAGATGAAGGAGAATAAGAAACCCTCATTAACCATTGTTCCCTGACCTCGTCCCACTCTTTAAGCAGTTGGCCTTGAAGTTCCTCAAAGTCACTGTTGATTGGTGATGGTAAGTTGTCAGCAATGTGTATGCTTTTTTGAATAAGGAAATTTAAAGGATCTTTCGTATTATCTTTAAACCCTAATGCAATAGATAAACTCTTCTGCTTCGCTAATAACTTAGGCGTTTCAATTCTAACGTGATTCAAACAAAGCTTGATTGCGCTTGGGATCCAAGTCGATAAAAAATCCATATAGTACGAATAATCACCAAACCCTTGAGGGTAGTTCCATCCATTACCTTTATTCTTATGGTAATCGTAACGAACGATTGCGATTATTTGTTTTTTTAGTTTAAAGGCATCATCACTATCGTTGAGTTGTTCATCTTTACAAATAGAAACTACTTCTAAGTCTATTGATGCAATAGATTTTGGGATGTAAATGTTATAGCGAGGACCACTTTTTAATGCAAAATCAAATATTGATTTATTTCTACCCCATTTATTTGTGCTCAAAAGACCATAAGAAGACAAAGTTGCATCATTGTTTAGCACTTCTAGTAAGTGCTTTCGGATATTATTAGAAGTAGGTGCATCTAACTTAGCTTTATCATTAAACCAATCATTAATTTTTATTTCTAGAGGCTCAGTTTCACTACAGGCACATTCAGGCTTGCTTTTACCACAACTATTGCATTTTGATACTACTTTACATATACAATTTGATAGTGGCTTTGAGCACTCAGGACATTTTGACTCAACGGTACCACAAATACACTCATCTAATTTTTCTGAACATTTCGTGCATCGCCCAACAATTACCGCTAGTTCGTTAAATTTATCAGAGGGTAGGTTAAAAGCTTCAACCTGATTCGTTGTAATGCTATCTTTTATTTCATTAAAGCTCTGTCTCACACCATAAGATGATGCATAAATAGTTAAGAAACTATCTAAACGATTACGCATAAGCTTATCAAAGATATTGTCCATCGACCAATCTCTAATAGAATCTGGACATATAGCTTGGAATTTATCTGTAAAGTTAGTCGATGGGTAGATACCATCTTGAAAATCAGAGTAATTGTCCCGTAAAATGGGAATAAGGAGCTCTTTTATCACTATTCGAGGATTAAATTTACGGCTACCTTTCCGATATACTTTGAGCTTTGCCAAATTACTTATGGCGGTTCTATTGAAGGGAAATAAAGGCGTGTTATTAGATGTATATCCAAAATCTGATAGTGTATTTTCATCATGTTCAGACAACTCTTCAGACAATGACCAGATCGGAACAGATGTATTTTCTTTAAGGTGATGAGACTCTATAACCTCAATGCCAAGACGAGCGGCATTTAAATAGCGACCACAAAAGTCTACAACAAGATCAATGTCGTTAGTAGTAGACTCTATCTTACGCAAGTCTTCATCCGTCGGTATACGCCACTCAAACGTCGAGCGTGTAAGTATAGTTTCTCGACGCTTCAGGTATGTCTCTTGCTCCGTTGTCGTTGCGATTACAGACTTTAATGGACACAGTTCTTGCTTACCATCATAGATATCTTCTTGGAGTAAACTGTCTAACAAAACATCATCAATAGCTGAGATTGCAGCTAAATCTTCGACAAGAATAACCAAGGTTCTATCTTCATCTTTTAAGGCGCGTCGAATATCTATAAATAAATCTTGAAATGAACCATTATTAAATGTAAATAAATGCTTAAAAACAAGCTTACTGGTGTCATTAACGGCCTGATTAATAATCTCTACAGACATCTTGGCACGAGGCTCATTTTCAAAATCATTTGACGTAAAAAAGCGTAAGGCTTCAAAAGCTTTACGTGCATCACGACTAAGTTCATCTAATTCAAACGATTTATTCTTACTAACATTAATGTCATCAACCGATACAGAGTAGACAGCATCATACACTTCAGAGTAACTTTTAGACTGGCTTAATCTCTCAATAGTATTTGTTATAGGCTTAGAGTCGCCGGTAAAGAAGCTTTTAAATACTGGATCAGAGAAGCAAATTTTTAAATTCTTTGCAATATTAGATTTATCTTTAAACTTCTGAGCTTGAGTTAGGTCTTTGTTCTTTTTTGCATCTCTAGCTTTATGTTCCGAATCTTCTCTAATAACTTTAAAGGATTCTTGTAAATAAGTATAAAATAGTCCTGTAATCAATTCTTGCGAAATCTTAGAACCAACAGACATAATACCTTGGCGAACTTGCTCAAAAGCCTCACCCTCTAACCCATTCAATAACCGAGTTAGAACTTGTACCATTGTCGCATTCTTTGGAATACGAACAATGTGCCACTTTTCATCTTTTGCGATTTGTTCAAATTCTAATTTAGCATGCAACCAACGCACTAAATGTGACTTTCCTCCTCCAGACTCACCTACAATAGGAATTGGTCTCTTGGTATTTAATAAATGCGTTAAAAGATCGTGCTCTGTTTTTTCTAGCGGTTGCGGATCAACAAACGTCGTACTCACCAACCTCATTGGAGTATGAACAGCAAGAAGTAAAGCATCACTTAACTCCTCAGCCTCACTATGGATACATGATTTAACATTTTGAAGAGCAGGCCAATAATTTTTGATGCTCATGATTAATCCTCTAAATACTGAATATTGCTGATAATTTTTTCAATTCCGTTAGGTAATGTTAAGTAATATCTGTTTTTACTGTCCGAACCTAAATCACAAACGATTCTACGCTCACGGCAAAGCCTTTCAATAGCAATACTTAAACTTGCTGATAACCGAATACCTTTATCCGGCGACCAATCATCAACATCACGAATCATTTTATCTTCAACAAGTAAACGATATTCTCCTTCATCAAACACGGGCAAACAGGCATTTAATCTCGATAAAAACTCGCTAAAGTACAAATGTTTCTTGTCTTTAAAAATATCAGGTAAAAATATTTTTATAGCTCGCGTAGGATCAACGAAGTACTTTCGTTTATCAATTTGCTCCAAAAAACCTAATAAATATGCATATGAAAAAAAGAAAGGACGTTCATTAGTGTTTAATGACATTGCATTATTTACTAAATCATCAGCAACTAACTTTTCTACTAGTTCACCAGCTTTTTTCCCATCTAATATTTGTTGGCCAACAAAGGTTATTTCATCAATACATAAAAATAATGTTAAAAACCTTAAAAATGGTTCAATATCATTACCATTCAATAAATCATACTCTTTACTCGCAATCAGTTTTAATAAGCGTTTAGGTAATTGATCCGAATTATCAAGTATTGAATGACTCTTGACTCCCTCCTTGGAAACGTCCCACAACCCATTCTCTCCCCAAAATGCTAATGTCTCTCTTACTTTTTTTTCTGGATTAACTAGACGCTTAAAAGAACCACTGTCATCTTTTTCATCGCCTTCGAAGAGATTATTCGGCGCTGTAATCAACATAAGTTTATCTTCTGGTAGATATTTATCCGGATTCTTCAGTGAGAACTGAGTAATTGTTCTATCTAACAAATACAATGCCTCAATATTACTGCCTTTAGATGCGTTGTTTATGATGGACATTCTTAAAATCCTGCTTTATTCATAAAATTAATTAAGGAAATGGAATCGCTTGTAGCTTCCCACCAGCGTCTATAGTGATGCTCTGGTTCTTTTAATTCTTTATTCGCAAAAAAATAGTTATAACCCGTGTAATAAAATGGTAGTTCAGCAACGCCTTGTTCTTTATCATCAATGATTACGACCGAATAACGGTTTGATAACTCTTCATCTTCTTCGAAATCTTTAATTGAGATCCAAGCCCAAAAATGCGGCAGGCCAGCAGGGTGTTGCTTGTGAACTAGTTCTGTTATCGATTTGGAACAAACAATACCGCTTACTTTCTTTTTGTTATGTAATGCAATGAAAGCCTCAGTTATTAATTCTTTTGATTTATTATCATTTTTAAAATAAATGTGCTCGATCTCATCATGCTTTGAGTGACCCAAACCAATAATAGATGTTTGATGCCCTACCGAAGATTTCATATACACTTTACCTTTTGCACGACATTCAGGGCAGCTACCACATGCGTAACTTGGTTTAATACCATCCAGTTCATAAAACTGATACAAAAGTTGACACAGTGAACCTGGTGACGGTGAAAATAACCAACTGTCAAAAACAGATAAACTTTCTTTTTGATATCGTATTTCTGACTGCCTTTGTTTCTCGACAACATCCTGCCAATATCTTTGATCCCACTCTTGCTCATCAATAATTTTTACTGTGATTGAGTTATGATAGTCAACCCAAAATATTTCCGAATCAATCTTATCTTCAGGTATGTCCGACGGAACCTGATTAAATAGCAACTCTATCAATCCACTTCTTTGCATGAGAAGTAATGTTAGAACGTTCCATTTTGTTGAGCTGAGCGTTTGTCTATTTAAACGCTCAGGTGACACCCTCAGATCTATCTGGTAATAACGATATTCAGAACCTTGATGGACTTGTTTACCGTGTTTCTTCATTAACTCCCAGCGTTCATGACCTACATCAACCGTAATAATTGCATCTCGGTTTAGACCACGAGCTTCTTCTAATTGCCCTTTGTGGTACACAATTTCGCAATATGAAGCAAGTCCGTCACGACCCGCACGGCCAATTTCTTGATAATATCGGTCAAGGTTTTCAGGTATGGCTGCGTGAATAACTGTTCGAATGTCTCCTTTATCCATTCCAACGCCAAATGCCGATGTCGCAACAATAATATCGAGCTCATTATTTTTCCATTGCTTGAGAATCAACTCCCTGCCTTCTATATCAGTTTCACCGGTAAATGCTTTACACCGTGTAACACCGAGGCTGATTAACTTTGCTATAATCTCATTGCTTTGCTCTATCAGAGATGTATAAACAATCATCGGTTTAGGGCAGTGGGTGATCTTATTGATCACCGTATCCATATGATTTTCTTTAGACACTTCTTTTTTGGCTATAAACATTTCTTGTCTTAGAAAAGAGCCGTTATAAATAATGGGTGCATTACCATCAGCGCAGAATAGTTTCTGAACCGTATTTAGATTTCTATTTGTAAATGTTGCCGACATAAGAATCGTTTTAATCGAGTGTCCAGATTCACGTTTTAAAGACAAAACCAATGGGCCAACGCGTTGAAACTCTGGTCTAAATCCAGCCCCCCAAGTATCGATCAGATGTGCTTCGTCGATGACTATATTTGCGATCATGCGTTTTTTTGACTGTCTAAACAATAAAGGTAATAAACTTTTAGTTAATGATTCTGGAGAGACAAAAAGAACACGTTGTTGGCCGGAGTCAATTTGTAAACGAATATTGTCTTTATCCGATTTATTCAGGCCACTGTGCCAGCAATATCCTTTAACCGTTTGAGCATCAGAAAGAGCCAAGAGTTCTTTTGCACGTTGACCCTGTTCAATAGCTAAAGCTATCGTTGGAACAACCACAATAGTTAATTGATGATTTTCTGAAAATAGAGCACAAGAGTGAGCAACAAAAGTCTTACCGCACCCTGTAGGAAGGTTCACTACGATAGTACTACCAGGCTCAGATAGGAGTGTAGTTCTTACAGCTTCTCTTTGAGCATTACTGGTATAATGGGTATATTTTCCTTTTAACTTGTGTGATAAAGCTGGATCGATTTCTACTTTTTCAGTTTTTCGTTTTTCTCTAAGCTTATAAACATCAAATAACTCAGGATAATCGACTGCAATATCTTTGTGCAACACAAGAGCATTACGGGCTGCATCGAATGATAATCCTAAATCTCGTGCAAACTTAATTTGTTCTATTGATGGCTTAAAAAATAGATTTAATGATGGCTTCACTTCAAAAAGTCGCCAAGCAAACAAACAGTCCTTTGCCAACATCCAAAATTCATAAAGAGTTACATTTGGATCTTGCATCGCAGTTTGTAGACGTTGCGTATACTGACTTTCAGGAAAGTCTAATAACTGCTGGCAAATTTTGGTAATGCTAGATTGAGGAAGTATCTTTGATAATTTTATCTTATTACATCCAATCAAGATTAATTCCCCACCAATAAGATAGCTTGTAAAGATAACAACTGGCTTGATACTTTATTTAAATCAATTGTCGGGTTTTGATCTTTATATTTACGTTCTTGTTCTATCTGACTTTGCTCACAGACAGCATCAATTGACTGTTCCCATACAGGTTGTGTATATGTTTGCTCTACAAATTCCCATAAATCTACAACATCTTGACCATCTTTTTGTATTGAGATATTTTTGTCGCTATAACTAATTACTGTGCCAGCAGCATCGACTTTAGTTTGCTTTTTAGAATATGGAGCACCTATGAGAAAACTCAACACACCTTCTGAAATAACTTGTCCATTTGATTGATAGAGTGTTTCTGTAATCATGGGTTTTGCAACACTGTCATCTCGTATTTGATTTGGTACTAACTCATCTTCACAATATGTAGATACCCATTGTGTTTTGAATATCAGTTTAGGTTCAATAGGTGCTTGCACCATTCTGATAAACGCACTACTGATACCGTAAGGTAATTCACTAGTGAGTCTGTAAATTGCGTCAACAAATGGTTGGCCTAAGCGGAATGGGTAAGCGCCAGATTCAGCGCATAAAGTTCGCTCAAAAGACATTTTGTGAGTTTTCGGATTTGCGTATGTTGAATTATCAAAGTCTAATCCAATGATACAATGTTTAATTAAATTACTGACATTGACTCTAGTTTTTTCATGCACAAATGACATCGTAAATGTGTTTGATAAGTCTCCATTTTTCATGGTGAATAACAATCCATTACTTATCCAATTAGACAAATCAGTAGAAGATATTTCAAACCTTTCGTCCTCTGATGTCATTCTTTCAGAGAATTTAATAGACGAGCGGACGTCGAGAGTGTCTTTGTCCATTGTATCTTGTAGTTCAAGTCTTCTTAACTCAGTATTCACCAGTCCATTAAGACTATTTAAAGCTATTGTCATTTTCTTAAGGTGTTGAGGTCCAAACTCCCATACAGATGTCCACGACTTACCTAAAAACTGGTCAATGGGTTCTTGAATACTTGCTCGATACTTTCCAAATGTACCGATTCCATCACACAATACTTTGGCCCAACCATTATAAAATCCCTCCCTCTCAGGTAGCATAATCATATTCTGAACGGGATGTACTCCTTTGCTTTGTGCACAGTAACGGTTCAATCGGCCATTGCGTTGTTCAATTCTATTTAGCTCTAAAGGCAATGAATAATGAATTGCCAACCTTATCTTTCCCTGCAAGTTCAACCCATCTTCACCATGTTGATCACAAACCAAAACTCTAATCTTTTCCTCGCTGGTGAACCGAGGAGCTAAACCAGGTTCGTGTCGTTCGACTTCCCATTCGAATACTGTTGATAACGTTTTAAAAACGTTATCTGCAACAGAATTTTCACCACAGAAAACAACTATTTTTCCCAATGAATGTTTTTCTTTCCAGTCGATGATCCCCTTAATTAAAGCCTCATCTTTTGCAATTTGCTCACTTTTGGATACGTTCAACATCTCCACCCAGTAATCACGTTCCTCTTCGGACAATGATTTTGTTAAAGCATCCAATTTAATTTTTTTCGCAAAGTACTCAGGACTTAACATTAAAGCTTCAATCCAGGAAAGGTAGGTTTCTCGTGTCAATACAGGTGACTTTAATGACACCTTCATCCCTCTTAAATCATCAAGTTGCTGATCAAGTAGAACTCTTGATAAAGGAAGATTCCAACTCATTGTACCTAGAGGAGCTAAACCAGGAAATAAATGTTCTATATTGCTATTATCAAAGTGACCATTACTAGAATCACGGCGGTTTCTAAGCATGCGAAAGTTGGTTGTATAGTAATCTCCAAAGTATGCTCTGAGATCTAAAACAGCTTTTTTTCTTTGTGATAAATCCACGTCTTCATCATTAAAAAAGTCAACTAAAGGCTTCGCGAGTTCGATTAAAGACTCCAATTTACTATCATTCAAATTAAGTTCTTCAATCCCTTCTAACGCACTTTCAATATCATCATCTTCCATTTCTGGGTCTAAACTACGATAAAGTGAAACATATTCAGCCTGGTTATGAGTTTGTTCTATAAATCGCTCAACAGACATTTCATTTAAAGCGTACTTTTTAGGCTCAAGGCAGTGGAGCATGGCAAGGTAATCTCTTTCTTTACCAACTAAAGGTGTACCTGATAACAGTAATGAGCAGATAGATGAGTCCGATATTTCTGCAATAGCATCAAACACAAACCGATCAATCACTCCACCATCCCAAGCTAACTTAGACAAGTGATGAGCTTCATCAACTATGACCATACTTGCTTTGCCAATTTGACTAGACAGTTTTGTAATATCTTTATATTCACCAATATAGATAATTTGGTCTTCATCAAAGTTATCACCTAATGAGTCTGAAACTAAACCCAAAATATCACCAAGATGAAACCTTGATTCCAATTCTTTTTTCCATTGCTTCATCAATGCAGGAGGAGTTAGAACAAACACTTTTGCATCTCGACCGTAATCTGTTACGTGATGCCTTAAAATCAAGCCCGCTTCAATAGTTTTACCTAAACCAACTTCATCACACAAAAGATACTTTTGTTTGTTATCGCTGAGGACACGACTGACTACAGCTAATTGATGGCTTTCAAGCTCAACAGCGCTACCAAGCAAAGCTGGAATTGATTCACATGCAATGCGTTGTTCAATATATGAATTGAAAAATTTATTTCGCATATTGGTAAGTATTGGAGAAACAGTGCACTTTTCCTTTAAAAAGTTCTGAGCAATTATAGCTGAATGATTATTAATATTAGGGACATAAACGTCTTCGATATCAAACACATCTGAATGGCTGGAATTAAATTTTACCAAAATTTGGTTATTTGGCCTTGCACCATCATAGAAGCCTTGTTTCCAGCGTTGATTTACTCCAAACCGGCAAAAAACAATTGATTGTAATTGAAGTTCCGCTATCTGTAATTCATTAACATTAACAGTAATAGTCCGCTCAGATGAGTTTTGAGGGGAATGGAAAAAAGCAATCTCGACTTCTTTTTTCTGTATATTAACTGAAGCAATCTTTCCAACCCCTGAAAAAGCCATATGACTTTGGACCAAAGAACCTACTTTTACTGAACTCATAATTAACCTGCTAAACTTTATAAAGTTAAAACCACTACTTAATGGGTACCTGCTAGCCCTATTTAAACCAAGTCACATTTTGTGATTATCTAAGTGCCGAACTATATTTATTGCATTCCTCAGCAGTATCCATCTTCGCAACTACACCACCATAAACATTATATTTTTCTTGAACATATTCTGAGGTGTTTTTAAATTACATTAAAACCTGGTGCAACTATCTGTAGTGGTCAACTGATTTTGGCCACGGTTTGTATTCTAACCACTATCTTCGTTCTTATTTATACGGAGTTAAACCACCATTGTATTGATGTGGCCTAACTTGGCTATAATACCCTGTTATATAATTCATAATTGTTAACTTTTCTTCATCTATTTGAATACCCTTTTGTTGGCATTCATTCCGCTTTAAAGCTTCTAAAGAAGCGTTCCATTGGACTATTATCCCAAGAATTACCACGTCGAGTCATACTTTTTTATCTGATAACAACGTAGTTTTGACGGAACTGCTTACTTGTATAATGACAATTTTGATCTGAGTGTACATTACACCTCTGGGTTTACCTCGAGATTCAAATGCCATTGCTAGCGCTTTACTCGTCAAGGCTTATCAGGCTAGTGAGATGTAGCCTATAATCGTTTACCGGTCTATTATGAACATATATTAAGTGATTGTAATATAATTAGTTATTTCATAGTATTTCGTTTGTCAATTTTTTGATAAATACGTAATAAAAAAGCCGATTACTGTAAGTAATCGGCTTAATATCAAACTAATTCTATTTATTTGAAAATAAATGGATACACTTTTTTGTATCCCTTTTGACTTTCGTATATTTTTAGCACATGTGTAGCAAGCAATTGCTTTTCCGATGTTGTATTTTGAAAATCATTCCAACGACGGTTATAACTTAAATACTCATCATTTGAAAACTCTGGGTAATCATCATTTTTAGTTATTCCGAGTTTCCATGTCCCTGAACTAAAATGACAATGCTCTTTGATTATTTCAAGCTCACCCTTGAAAAAATCCGCACTCGGGATACCAGAATGTGACTTTTTAAACTCTCTTATCATATGACGACATAACAATGAGAAAGCAATAATAGCGGTACCGTGAATTATATAAGTGTTAGACATATTTCGTGATTTTTTATTCCAATCATCGCTAAATACATCTGTTACAGCGTGCCAAAAATTCACTACAACTTTCGAAAATAGTGAACGAGTCTCAGATGTTAAATTCTGATAAACACGAACACCGATAACACTTAGCACCTGTCTCTCAACATTTGAAATAAACTCAGTGATTGAAGATTCTGCAATCAGTCCTTCTTTATTTCCGTTTGA